>SDBT01021290.1_pt1 | contig 10139 bp, 8 predicted proteins | sample 2277101 | NCBI WGS metagenome assembly SDBT01 (sample SAMN10404973, study PRJNA504765) | marine sediment metagenome | isolation source: marine sediment core GS10_PC15, 103 cmbsf | place: Arctic Ocean: Southern Knipovich Ridge | collected 2010
CTTATTGGGGGTGCTATGATACTCTATCCAGAGCAAATTATTCTTGATCACGAAATCTGCCAAACTGCATATGACCTATCGCACGGATATGATTTCAACGAGGCCGACATGGCATTGGATGTGATTAAACAGGTTGGACCCCGCGGCCATTTCCTAATGGAGGAACACACCCTTCAACATATCCGTGATTTTCGGCTCTCCCCTCTGCTTCACCAAAAAGATAACGGTGGAAACCCGAGGAATCCAAGAGAGGTCGCTTTGGAAGAATTTAAACGGATTAACGAAACGCATCACCCCAAACCGTTGCCAGAGGAAGTCCTGACTGAACTGGACCGGATCCTTGCTACTGCTGATAAAGAGGTAGAGAAAATAACTTAACCCCGATTTGTTTCGTAAAAGAGTAACGAAGATAAGGGAGAAACGAAATAAAGGACAAATTTGGGTATAGATTTAAATATTAATTCAAGCAGGAGGAGGAAAGTATAATGAAGGTTTTGATAGTTGGTGCAGGCGCGCAAGGCGGACCGTGTGCCTCAGCTTTGACCAGGGACAGTGATACTTCAGAAATTATTTTGGGTGATATCGATTTCGACCTGGCAAATAAAGTTAAAGAAAAAATAGCCAGTGAAAAGATTACTGCTGTGAAGGTTGATGCCGGAAATGTTGAGGCCATTGAAAAAGCTGCTAAAGGCGTAGATGTTATTATTAATCTGACGCTGACCGCCTTCAACCCGAATGTCATGAAGGCGGCTCTAAAAGTCGGTGCGCACTATGTGGACACCTCTTTTGGTGAACCCAGTTTGATGGACATCCGCGCCAGAGATAATATTTTAGCCCAGATCATCGAAAAAAGGCCGCTAGAACTTGACTGCGAGTTCAGGGATGCCGGGTTGACAGCCCTGGTTGGTTGCGGTGGCTCCCCGGGAATCGTTAATATACTGACAAAATATGTTTGTGACAAGCTGGATCGTGTCGACGAGATCCGGATTCGATTGGGTCGCAAGAATATGACCCCATCGACTGAGGTAGCCATCGCATGGGAGCCCACATGGTCGCCTTTTAGGGCGCTTTGGGGCTATGCAGTTGAACCTACGATATTTGAGGACGGAGAATACAAGAAGTATCCCATATACAGCGGCTATGAAGAATATCACTTCCCGGAACCGGTTGCCATGATCCCCCTTGTTTATCATCAACACCAGGAACCGATAACTTTGCCGCATTTTATCGGTAAAGGAGTTAAGTACTGTGATTTCAAGTATACGGTAGATTCGAAAGCGGGCACTCTGATTAAAAACGGATTTGCGAGTTCCGACCCAATTGATATCAAGGGCGTCAAGGTTGCGCCAATAGATGTTTTGATGAAATTGGTTCGTCATCCGGTTGACACATTTCTTACCGAAGACGAAAACACAGTTAAGCTTCCTGTCAAAATAGTCGGTCGTGTTGCCATAGAGGTCAAAGGAGGGAAAGAAGCAGAACAAATTGAATACAAAGTTGTTTATCCTCTTAGCCTTTTTGAAACTCCGGAGGAAAAGCTGGAGCTGTATAAAAAATTTGGTGCATCCAACATCTATGTTGCTCTGCCGGCAATAGTGGGGGCAAAGATGTGTATGGAGGGCAGTACTGAAAGAGGCGTGATTCCTGCCGAATGCCTCGCCCCGATCAAATTCCTGAAGTTGATGGCCAGTATGGGGGCTTCGGTGAAGTTCCAAGAGGTGTGCTCAAAACAAGTATCGATCTCATAAGATTTTCACTGAAGAGTAGTGATCTAAAATTGATTGCATATTTTGTGAAGACGTGATGGAAAGCGACGAAAACGTCCCCCCATCAATGCAAACAACTGTACCATTGCACCTTTAGCCCATGATAAAAATGGCCTCGAATCGGCCTTGATCTATGCGTAAGCGGGGATCCCTGTCAGCTTCATGGCGATGACGACCATGGGCTCCACGGCTCCGGCCACCCCCTTGGGAGCATTGGTGTTGGAGATGCCGAAGTGGTCAGCGGCATGGTTTTGATTTAACTGGCATATCCCGGTGCGTCCGTGTTTCATTCGGACCTCGTCTCCCTCATGGACCCCCTAACAGGCGGTTACATAAGCGATGTCCCCTTACCTCTGGCGATCATGGCAGTCCAGTTGGGCCATGCCTGGAACGTCCCGAGTCTGGGGGGTGGCGGCGTTGATACGGATTCCCGCGAAAACAATTGGCATTCAGGAATGGAAGGTGGGATGGGGTCGGTTTTCATACCATTGGCCGGTGCCGAGATCAGTGGACATATGGAAATGACAGATGCAGCCATGATCTTCTCTCCCGAAAAGCTCATTCTTGATCACGAGATCTGTCATTCCGCCCTTGAAAAGCTAATGGAATTTGAATTCAATTAAAATGATATGTCCCTGGATATCATTAAAAAAGTGGGGCCTCAGGGTCATTTTTTGATGGAAACGCACACGGTTAAACACATCCGTGACTTTCGATTCTCACAAATACTTCGGAAGAGGGATGAAGAAGGCAACCTCAGGAATCCGAATGAAGTGGCACTGGAAGAATTCAGGCGGATTAATGAGAACCACCACCCCAAACCGCTGCCAAAGGAAGCTCTGGCTGAATTGGACCGGATTTTGGCTGCGGCAGACAGGGTCGCAGAAAAGATGAGTCAGACTTAATAAGAAAAAGATTTGGGCAAGATAACAGTAATCCTTTTAAAAATGTTCTTTTATAAGATAGATGAAAGTTGCAAAACAGAAAGGAGGTGATATAGCTAATTGAGGCCATTTAATTTATAACACTAAAAAAAACAGGAGGTAAGAAAGATGAGAAAAAAGTGGCATAAAACTCTATTAAACAGTTTCCTGGTTGTCTGTTTTGCTTTTTGCTTAACCCTTACCATCGACGGCATGATGTCAAGTGCCCAGGCGAAGCGGGATTATCTCGTGGTTCAAACCTGGGGAGGTAAATTGGCCGAAGCCCAACAAAAAGCATTCTTTGAACCGTTTGCCGAAGAAACCGGAATAAAGGTAATCGGTGTTGAGGCCGGGACCTCGGTTGGTGGTAAGCTGGCTGCGATGCAGAGAAGCAATAATATTGAATGGGACATCATCACTGCCGATTACGAGTCATATAATACCAAATATTATAATAAGGGCTTTCTCGAGGAAGTAGACTATAGCGTCGTCACCAACACGAAAGATCTAATAGCCGGATCGACAAAAAAGTGGGGTGTAGCACAATACCTCGAAGGCGTATGCCTGGTATACAACACCAAAGCTTTTCCGGAAGGTAAGCAGCCCAAGAGCTATAAAGACTTTTTCGATGTGAAAAAATTTCCCGGACCACGCGCCATGCATAATTGGGGGGGGCCCACCGATAATCTTTCCATTGCTTTAATGGCGGACGGTGTTTCCCCAGATGAATGCCTGCCGTTAGACTTCGATCGCGCCTTTAAAATTATGGACAAGGTGAAACCCCACATTAAGGTTTGGTATACAACAGGCGCACAGCTGGTACAGGCCCTTCTGGACGAAGAGGCAGTCATTGCGATTTCAACCGATGGTCGGGCCAAGTCGGCAATTTCCATGGGGGCTCCCATTAAAATTGAGTGGAACCAAAGCTTCTATTATCTTGCCTACAACTGTGTAGTAAAGGATTCTCCAATGAAAGAGGCGGCTATGCGGTTTCTCAATTTCTGCAACCGTCCTGAACAACAGGCCATCTTTACCAATATTATCGGATATACACCGTCTAATGCGAAAGCCATCAGGTATTTGCCGCCTGCGGTTCAAAAAGACCAGTCGACCCATCCAGATAATATTGAAAAAGTATTCAATTTTATGTCGATTAAAAATGCACAATGGGCGGTAGATCATACGGATGAAGTGGATGAGAAGTGGAATTCATGGATAGCACAGTAATGTTGTTTCAGGAGCCACAATAAAGCTCTTGACAGATTTCCCTGGAGGAAGAACAGGTGACATTACTCTCTTAATGCCTCTTCTTCCTCCACTTCTTTGAAATTCAATTGATTTTTTATCTGTTTTCATACTTCGGATTTATTTAAAATGAGAGGAGATTTAATAAGTCAGCTGATTTAAGCGGCGTGCTCGCTGGGAAGCGAGATTACTTTTAGGCATAGTCGAGGTACACCGAAAAGTGGAGCATATTTAAGAAATTGTTAAAGGATATCAAGGTAGAAAGCGGCAAATTTTTGTAAAGAAGAAACAGCTTGGTCCGGTCTTAATAAACAAGAAAGAAAAAAACAACCATTAGCCGGAGATCTGTTTCGAATCAAAACAGATGTTAAAGGCCTGCCGGAATCCAAATTTTTGGGATAATGATGTGTATAAAAACTTGGATTCTGCTTGTTAGTCGGTCGGGTCGAATTTTTTAAGATTGAAGGTTCATAAACATGAGCAGTGGTATAGAAATCAGTCCGAAAAAAAAGGTCTACAGATTTGGTTTCAATGTCATTAACTTAACGACTCACTGATGTCATTTTGTCATTGCGAGGAGCGTAGCGACGTGGCAATCTCTTTGATATTATAGACAATTAAGAAGATTGCTTCGCTATCGCTCGCAATGACGATAAAATTAAAAATGCTTAAGTTAATGGCATTGGGTTTGGTTTTACAAAACGCTATATTCTATACAACGCAGTAGATGGGTGTTTTTCATCAACCTGTTCGAGTAGGAGGTTCCGTTGTCAATTAAATCCAAACTAACAGGTAGAGAAAGTATACGAAGATACTCTCTTCTTCAATCTCTCATACTTGCCGGACCGATTTTAGTTCTTTTGCTTGTGTTTTATCTTTATCCTTTAATTAAATTGTTTCCGGAAAGCCTTTTATTTGAGGGTCAATTTTCCTGGGAACACTATAATCATTTTTTCAGAGAGGCCCTATACGGTCGTATTCTACTCAGGACTGTCAGAATTGCTGTGTACGTAACCATAATCTGTTTTGTCATCGGTTATCCGGTAGCCTATTTTCTGGCAGGGCTAAAAAGCCAAAGAATCTGCAACCTCTTGATGATCTGTATTTTACTTCCATTCTTTACGAGTATTTTAGTGCGGTCTTACGCATGGATTGTGTTGCTCCAGACAAAAGGAGTTATCAACTCCATGCTATTATCCATCGGTCTGATAAAAAAACCATTGACCCTGCTCCACAATGAATTCGCAGTACTTCTCGGGATGGTTCATATCATGCTGCCCTTTATGGTTTTACCCATTTTTAGTGTATTGAAAAACCTTGACCGGAATCTCCTTCGGGCTGCCCGAAACCTTGGAGCCAATGCCATAAAGGCCTTTGCTCTCATAACCTTCCCGTTGAGTCTCCCCGGAGTCGGTGCAGGTGTCATGTTTACGTTTATCCTCTCTCTTGGGTTTTTTATTACCCCCGCACTGTTGGGGGGGCCCAAAACCCTTATGATTTCCACCCTTATCGAGCAACAGATCAACCGGCTTATAAACTGGGAATTTGCTGCTGCAATTTCCGTTGTTCTGCTTTTGACAACTATTATCGCGGTCATTGTTTTCGATAAAATTGTCGGTTTGGATAAAATCTATAAAGAATAAGCCGAATCGACAGAATAAAAGACTCACTAAATATAAATAGAGATGCAAAAAAGATGAATAATCAAAAAAGGTTTGATTACGGAAAACTCCTTCTGGGGATCTTTGCCAGTGCTGTCTTTATTTTCCTGGTTGTACCCACCATTCTGTCGGTGCCCATGTCTTTCAGCGATACCAACTATCTGGTTTTCCCGCCAAAGGGCTTCACCTTGAAATGGCATCATCAATTCTTAACTGATGACAAGTGGGTTACACCGACGCTCTTCAGCCTAAAGCTGGCGTTCATCACGACAGGTATTTCCCTTATCATCGGTACCATGGCCTCGCTCGCCATGGTAAGGGGGGTTTTGCCCGGCAAGAAGATTTTGCATATCTTCTTTCTCTCTCCCATGATGACCCCACTCATTGTCACCGCCTTTGCGGTTTACGGACTATTTGCGAAACTCCGTTTGATCGGCACCTTACACGGGCTGGTTCTGGCACATACCATCATTTGCGTTCCCTATGCCATACTGGTAATAAGTGCTAATCTTTATCGCTTTGATCTCTCGATGGAATTAGCCGCTCGTAATCTGGGGGCAAGTGCATTTAAGGCGTTCTGGCATATCACCCTGCCATTAATAAGACCGGGCATTATCGCTGCGGGAATTTTCTGTTTTATTGAGTCCCTGGATGAGCTGGTCCTCGTGCTTTTTCTTATGGGGACCACAAAGCTTACGCTCCCTTTGCGAATGTTTTCCAACATACGATTCAGCATCACGCCGACAGTGGCCGCTGCCTCCACTGTGTTTATCGTAGTGGCGATTGGGACGATTATTGCGTTATCCTTTATTGAAAAAAAGGAAAAGAAACCCGGGACCCAGGAGTAAATAATGAATGATTCAATCAAAGAACCAATCCTTCAGCTTAGAAATTTGAGTAAACATTTTGGTGCTGTGAAAGCTGTTGATAACGTATCATTAGATATCGGAGCCGGAGAGTTCCTGACGCTTCTCGGTCCGAGCGGGTCAGGTAAAACAACCATTCTCAATATGATTGCCGGTTTTGAATTTCCCACCAGTGGAGAAGTGATCCTTCAGGATCAAGCGATAAATCTTCTTCTTCCGGAAAAAAGAAACATCGGTATGGTGTTTCAGAACTATGCCCTGTTTCCGCACATGAACATCTTCGATAACATCGCCTTTCCCCTAAAAATGCGAAAATACCCGAAAGGGGATATTGCAAACAGAGTTGAAAATGCACTGGAACTGGTTCAACTCCGGGGATACGAAGATCGGAAGCCGCAACAGCTCAGTGGTGGGCAGCAGCAGCGGATTGCATTGGCACGAGCGCTCGTGTTTGATCCGCCCCTGCTTTTGCTGGATGAACCACTCGGAGCGCTGGACAAAAAACTACGGGAACATATGCAGATCGAACTCAAGCACATTCATACCCGGCTGAACCGCACCATGATTTATGTGACCCACGATCAAGAGGAAGCCTTAGTGATGTCAAATAGGATCGCTGTAGTGAACCAGGGCGAAATTGCTCAGATTGGCACTCCTGACGAGCTTTATGACAAACCTGCCAATGAGTTTGTTGCCGGATTCATAGGTGAGTCAAATATCCTCAAAGGTCGTGTGAGCGAAATTACGGACAATAAATTAACACTTGAAATCGAGGATGGTTCAAAACAACAATTTTATTGGGATGTTACCGTAGAACCTGGTGAAGAAGTTAGTTTCTGCATAAGGCCCGAGAAAATCTTTTTTGCTGATGAAAATGATACGGACTGGTGTCTCAGTGGGGTTATAGAAGAAGCAATCTATGTGGGTGAAACCAAAAGATATACGATTAGGATAAGCGATGAGGTGACCTTTAACCTGCGTGAGATGAGCACTCGAATAGGGAAAGGACGGGCAAAGGGTGAAAAGGTAAAGATCGGCTGGTTTAATGAGAGTATGAGAAGGTTGTCATAATATGAGTCGGGGTAGTTCGGCCGTTTTCTTTCAATTAAAATTTTAATCAATTACGAACTTTTATAAATTTTAAGAAATTGGGAGCTAACTCATACAGTTGGATACATTTTAAAAGTTACAAGGGCATAACCGTCACTTGTTATCTGGGCATGTTCATCCTTGGAATCCTGACAGGTGCAATTGGTCCACTATTGGTTTCCATTTCCCATTATTTCCATCTTGATATCTCCCGGGCCGGATGGCCGATTGTTTTTGATGCTGCCGGATACCTGGCCGGTACACTTATTATTTCTCTTATCTGGAAAACTTACAGGGCCCGATTCATATTATTCTTTTCAGCTTTAATATCTCTATTCATTCTCTTGGGGATTACATCAATTCATAACAATTTTAGACTCTTTCTTATTTTTATCTTTTACCTGGGTTTAAGTACCGGGTTTCTCAATGTCGGCATTGACTCGTTATTTTCAGAGATATTCGGGACAAACCGGGCCAGGTTTTTAAACATATCTCATATCTTTTTGGGTCTTGGGGCTTTTAGTGGCCCGCTGTTGGTAGTTGCAACTCTAACCATAACCGGGAAATGGTATTTATTTTATTTTTTTATCGGGCTGGTTTTCATTCCGTTGAGCTGGTTTTTTTCTAAAAAAACAATTTACGTATTCAGCGAAGATCTGCAGGTAGAAGAATCAACAAAGAGTTACAAAGGTGTGAAAGATATTTTGCACTCATTTCCTTTTTGGATGATTCTTTTGGTTATGTTTTTTACGCTTGGAGTTGAATTCTCTTTTATTTCCTGGGGGCCGCTTTATTTAAACAAAATTCAAAACATTTCAGCAAACGAAGTAAGTTATTTTGTTTCTGCTTTCTGGTTTGCACTGATAGTGGGGAGATGGATCTTTGCTCGTTTTTTCTATAAAGCTGATTTGACTCATTCACTGATAGCTGCATGTATTGGCTCAGCGGTTTTTATTACACTGACCTTTTGGTGTAGCAAAGAAATAATTATTATGATGTTCACGACTTGTACGGGATTAGTTTTTCCCATCATGTACCCGAATATGCTTGCCTTAGGTGCGAGATTTTATCCTGGCAAGGTGGGCTTTGTGACCGGTGCTGTAGGTGCCAGCGGTGGCTTAGGCCGTATTTTTTTTCCATGGCTGATAGGTCTTGTTTCAAAGATCTTAGGACTCTCCAAAAGCATCTTCCTGATACCGATTTTATGTATCTTTATATATAGTCTGTTAAACTTTCTTCGTCATTATCAGAGGAAATACCTTAAGAGGCCTGATAATCTGAAGTCAACTAAAGAAATGTTGGCTTAGAAAAGAGGTCTTTAGGAGCAAGAAACGGACGATGGACGACAGAAGGCAGATTCTTTTAATGTTTTTAGGCATTTTAGACATTTCTTTTTAAACACAATATAATATTGATTCAGGCAGTTACTTCTTTAAATGACGTAGTACGGATCCTGGACTATAAGAGATTGTCTGAGGCTCTTTTTTTGATCCGGTCCAATTCCCGGTCTATTTCCTCATCAAGCGGTAAAGGCTGATGTGACGACAGGATATGATCCACCTTATCACGGGCTTCTTCCACAAGTTTCGGCTTTCCTGCGGCCTCCCATTCTTCGAATGAAGTGTTCATCCCCAGCTGGCTGTAATACCATTCATCGCCACGAACCGCATGTACCGTAGAAAGTTGATCAAGAAAATGGCCTCCCGGCCCGACCCGGTTAATTACGTCGTCAAGCCATTTGTCATCGTCGGAAACGATTCCACGATGCGCCTGTTTGCACATCCGGAAAAGTTCAGTATCAATCAGCATTTGTTCAAGACTGAGGATCATTGAGCTTCCCAGCATTCCGGCTCCAACGAGGATATCCGGCCATGAGAGCATCGGTGCCAGAGCGTTCAAGGCCTTTTCGTAGCCGGTCTGTATATTGGGAACGAACTGGCCTGTTCCAAGGCCTGAGGTTTCCGCGGGCAGTTCATAGTAACGGGCCATTTCGGTGGTTGCCGCACTCAGCGCACAGCGTTCAATCGCATCGCTTTTTAACAACCCGGAGCGCGGATCTATGAGTGCTGATATGGGGGCATAAATAAAAGGAACACCCGGTTCGGCAGCCTGGACGAGACATAGAGTCGCCAATACCTCACAGTTGGCAATAACAATCGTGGAAATCTGGCTCGCCGGGGCCGTCGCGCCCATCAACGGCATAGGCATAACTGCCACAGGAATGCCCCATCCCCTGAGTTCCAGATAGGCATCGGTATAGTGTTCATCAATGATTAAAGGCGACTGTGGGCACAAGAGAAAAGATACCGGGTGCTTTTGACGGATGGTCTCCTTTGGCCCAAAAATAGTTTGCAACACTTCCAGAAACCAGGTTGCTTGTTCCTTTGAATAGATCGTGTCCTGAATATGTTTGGAAAAGTTACGAAAGAGGCTTGTTAAGTATTCCATATAATCCACAATGGTATTGCCCCTGTCTGTGGCCTGAACGATACACCAATAGATACCGATATCGTCCAATGCATCAGCCAGCCGTGTTGCCTCCAGCCAGTCATGGAAGGTTGAATCACGGTGTTCTCCTGTATTTCGGTC
>SDBT01021291.1_pt1 | contig 10138 bp, 10 predicted proteins | sample 2277101 | NCBI WGS metagenome assembly SDBT01 (sample SAMN10404973, study PRJNA504765) | marine sediment metagenome | isolation source: marine sediment core GS10_PC15, 103 cmbsf | place: Arctic Ocean: Southern Knipovich Ridge | collected 2010
GTTTGGAAAGCGCTTACTAACCCTAAAGACATAGAAGCATGGGGTGCCGGTCCTGCTGAAATGGACGATAAAGTTGGAACTAATTTTTCACTCTGGGATGGAGATATCTTTGGTAAGAATATAAAAGTAGAAAAGAATAAATTACTTGTTCAAGAATGGTTTGGAGGTAAATGGCTTAGACCCTCGATAGCTACATTTAAAATAACAAAAAAGGATAATAACACTCAATTAGAATTAAAACACGAAGGAGTTCCTGAAAAAGATTATGAAAATATCAAAGAGGGTTGGAAAGAATATTATATGGAACCCTTAAAGGCATATCTGGATGGGTATTAATCTAAAATCTTATCTATTTTAGCTGCCAGTATAAGCAAAGCTTGAATTGTCGGCTAGATTAAATCATCTATTTTAGCTGCCAGTATGAAATCGTTTTGGTGCAAACCTCCGATTTTGTGAGTCCAACTTTCAACTTTTAACTTCTTATAGTCGTGTAGGTAAATATTTGGATGATGGTCTTCTTCCTCAGCCAATTTAGCAATCTTGTTTGTAAACTCAACTGCTTCCATAAAATTACTAAATACAAATTCTCTAAATATCTTATCTGGGTTTTTGTCTTGTTTCCAATCACTGTTAACTTCTTTCAAAAATTTATCAATTTCTTCTTGCGTTAACGTTGGTTCTCCACCTTGGCAGGGGACACATTTTTTGCTAGTTAATGACATTTTTAGACTGATTTGGGTGTTTCTTTTGCTTCCTTAAGGTTTACTTTTATAGGTCTAATAAGCATAACGCCGAGCCTGCCGAGCTTGAAGCCTGCGCTTGCTATGAATCCCATCAATATAAGATGTGCGAAGTAATTTAAGGAAGTATTTAACAGATCTGCTGAAACTATTTCTTGCTTAATTTCCGGTACGCTCTGGCCGGAGGATCCAGCTAATTCAGGAGGTAATGAAGCCTCTATTAGAGAACCCAAGTCCAGTGATACTCCGCTTACTTTGAACGGTTGAACCGGCTGAGTGTTACCTGTAAATACCATCAAAACATTTACAGTAGCAATTACTATTACTACTATACCTACTATAAGTAATATATAACCAAGCGTTTTATCATTCATCATTTAATTCTACACCACATTATATGTGTTAGACAAAATGAATTCGGATGACACAAGTTTCACCTAATGTAAATATCAAAATAGAATTTATGTCTAAGTCTAACAAAGCTAGTGAAAGTAATTTTCTTACTGTTCTATCCGCCACGGTAATTATTCTCGCCGTATACTCCGTACAAGGCAACCTTTTTTAACCAATCTTGATATAATCAACTTCACTATGAACAGAATTGTTGTAGCACTTTTAGTTGGACTGATTGCTATTTCTATTATTATCGTCATTTCCTATTCTTATTTAGGCAACTACCTTTCAAACAGAAACATAATTAACCCTCGAGATTTAAATAAAGATGGTGAATTGTTACAAAAAAATGCCAAAGAAAACACCTTTGAGGAAGGTAATTATGAATTATCTATATTTACACTCGAAGATGTAAACGATTTAACCCTACATCTAAATCTGGATCAAAAATTAACAGCAGAAGAAGCACTATCTGAATATGATTGTTCACGCCTTACAAGCGGAGGGTTTTACACCAAAGAAAACTCCCCTATTGGATTATTTGTTTCTGAAGGAAAGCTAGCTTCTAAACAAATAGTAAGTGCACTTTTTAATGGATATATTTCAATCTCTAACGAGGGTGAACCCTCAATAAATTATTCACCTGTTGAGGGTGCTTCACTTTCTCTACAATCCGGACCTTTACTACTGAAAGACGGAAAAACGCTATTATTGAACATTAAAAATGAAGATAAGGCTAGAAGAATAGTTTTGGGACAAAATATCCAAAACGATCTAATCTTTATATCTATTTATGAAAAGGGGTCGGTTTTTAGTGGACCTTCTCTGGAAGAGCTTCCTAAAATAATAAAGAATTTTTCTGACCGTAATGAATTTAATGTGATCGATGCAATAAATCTAGACGGTGGATCTGCTTCTGCTTTTATATCTCCGGACCAAAAACTTACTGAACTTACTAGAGTAGGAAGTTTCTTCTGTGTAAAATAACAGGCGTTTAACCGAATGTAAAAGTATAAACTCTTAGTCCAGGTCTATCCGCTTCTATCTCTAAAACATGTTCCGCATAATTATCGTCTTCTATAAGTCGATAAAGTTGTTCATTGTCAATTAAGACAACCCCTCTTTCGACATCGCTTCCAGCGATTTCACCTACTTGCTCACCATCAATTAATATCCTCACACTATTCCCTCCTTGGGCACTTGCAACTATAAATACTTTTTGAGCTCCGTATTTAAAAATAATTTTAGCATTTTGACCCGTATTTTCGGCATATTCACTAGCTATATCCCAGTCTCCTACTAAATACAGTGTGTTTTCAGAAATATCACTAGGTTCATCGAATTGCTGTATTCCTTCAATTGCTTGCCTTCCATTACCAAGATTAGAATTTCGATCTGCCCCAAAGTAAATTTCTGGACTTCTTTTGGAAGTAAGATCCACACTTTCTGCGTTAACTGGTTGCGAAAACGACTCACTTGTAGTCATATCCTCTCCTAACACTTGTGCTCTTTCAGCTAGTAATTCCTGTATTTTCATTTCTGTTTCCTCATAAGCCCCTTCTCCTATATGGTCGTACACAATAAACCCATCGATATCTATTAGATATTTTCTTGGCCAATAACTATTTCTATATGCTCTCCATGTTAGATAGTCATTGTCTTGAACTACAGGAAATTTAATTTCATATTGCTCCACAGCATCCGTAACGTTTTCTTTATCCTTTTCAAATTCAAATTCAGGGGTATGAACGCCAATAATTTCTAAACCTTGATCTTTGTATTTTTCATACCATGCGTTTAAGTACGGAGTTGTTCTCTGACAATTAATACAGGTGTAAGTCCAAAAATCTACCAAGATAACTTTTTTACCAATTAAATCTGTTATGTTTATGCCTTGGGTATTTATATATCCCGAGGGATTCACCAGCTCAATTGCTACTGGGTACTCTTTCGCCTTATCGGCTTTATCCATTTGATCAATGTGTATTGAGGAACTACTTGATCTTCGTGAATCATTTGATATAGCCCACAGAGTAAATATCACGATGGCTGCTATTAGAAGAACAGAGAGCCATTTTTTATGTACGTCTTTCACTATGTTAATTATATCAAATTAGATGATATTTCTTTTCTACCCCTATTTTAGTTTTTTCTCCATGCCCACTGTATACAATCGTACCGTTTGGAAGAGTTAGGATCTTTTTTATTGAATTCCTTAATAATTTGTTGTCCGAGTAACTGAAATCTGTCCTGCCTACAGCTCCCCTTTCAAAAATCAAGTCCCCTACAAGTAATATATTTTTATTATAAATACTAATACTCCCTGGTGTGTGTCCTGGTGTATGGATAACCTTCAGCTTGTATTTACCTAGCGTTAATATGTCATTTTCTTCCAAATACTTGTCGATTTTCGGAATTGGTCCCGATTTAATTCCCGAATAATATTTCGCTGAAGCGCTCATGTTTTCCAACAAAAACTCGTCATCTTCGTGCATAAGAAAAGGTATTTTATACACAAGCTTAAGTTCAAGCACTGCCAACACATGGTCGTAATGACCGTGAGTTGCAATTATTTTCGATGGTTTTAAATCGCTGTCGGCCAACTTTCTATGTATAAAATCAGCATCTTCACCTGGATCAACTATTATCGTTTCTCCTGAATCACGCTCAGTTACTAAGTAACAATTAGATTTAAGCTGCCCTACCGGAAGTTGTACTATTTTCAACATAAATTAACTCTAGACTAACCTGATACGTTTTTAACAATCTTTTCTGACTCAAGTTTATTATCTTTAACTTGAATTGCAACGACATCAATTCTCATTTTCTTAGGTAAACCTGTATGTTGTTGTGTATATAATTGGCCGGCTCTTTTTACCCTATAAATTTGCCTAGCGCTAACCGATTCCAAAGCGGTACCAAATTTTTTACTTTTTCGAATTTTTACTTCGACAAAGACGAGAGTATCATAATCAATTGCAACAATATCTATCTCGCCAAATTTACTTTTATAATTTTGGCCGATTATTTTATAACCTTTATTTTTAAGAAGTTTAACAGCATGCTTTTCACCTAAATTACCATATGATCTGGTATTAGAAGGCATTTATTAAGATTACTTTTTTACTTTGGAGGTCTTTATTGTCGTACTTTGTTTTTTTATTACTTTAGGTTTTATAACCCTGGAAGAAGTAGCTTTTTTCTTATTTGCTTTTTTTGATTTTAAAGCCTCTTTTTTAGTAGCTCGTGAGTATATTTTCTCTATTTCGCTCTTACTTTTATCTCTAGTGTAATATAACTTTGCGTGCCTAACTCCTCTTTTTCCTTTTTTAACAACTTCCACCTTTTCTATGTTTGGGGCGGCCAAGGGAAATATGCGCTCTATGCCAATTCCCCCAACTCCAATTTTTCTTACTGTAAAAGATTTGTTTTCTTCCCTTCCTTTAATTCCTATTACCATACCGTCAAAAGAGGCTAATCTTGATTTATTATCCTCCTTTATTTTCTGCACAACCCGAACTTGATCTCCAACTCCAAATTGCGATTTGTTATGAATAGCTACCAATGCCATATATTTTCTCCAAAGAGAGCCATTTTACACCAATTCTTCTTATTGGTACAAGTTATTCGTACAAGCTTATGTAGTCTCAAGTATCTCTCCTATTTTCAATGATAATTTTTCGCTCCAAGTTATTCGTATATTGAGATCAACTCGCCTACCGTCTGAAAAAATTAAACTAACTTTCTGTGGACCGGGGTTTTCTAAAAGTAAACCTTTAAGACCTTTTAGATGTTTGGGATTAATATTTGAGGGGATTGTAATATATAAATGATCCTTATTCTGATTAACAGTTTCCTTCGTTTCAATCGATTCTACGATAATAGCCGGTGACTCATCTCTCGCATCTACTCTACCAGAAATGAGAAGTGTTTGATTATCATTCCAAGCCTGTCTCGTTTCTAAAAATATTTTAGGAAATACTATTAAATCTAAAGCACCGGTGTCATCTTCCGCACGCACAAAAGCCATCTCTTGTCCTGAACGTTTAGTTACGACTATTTTTACTTCTGTAACTACAGCTGCTATTTTTACCATCTCGTCTAGGGTCTCCTTTGGAGATATTTCATATATTTTATGCGTTGCTAGGTGAGCAAAGGGTGTTATTAGCTCACCTACGGGCCTTGCTGAAAGAGAAAAGCCAAGTAGTTGTCTCTCTAGTGATTGGAGTTCATCTTCGTTAAATTCTTCTATATCAGAATTTAAACTAGACGCACTTGTTTTATTACTATTGGTAATTTCTTCCTGGGTAAACAACGCCTGTTGATCTTTAGAGTTTTTAGATTTCCCCACTTTACTACGAATGTCATCCAAAGATGCTAAAAGGGCAGCTCTTTTACCAAACTCAGAAAGTGCACCAACTTTTATTAAACTCTCCACTACTTTTTTATTTACACGTCTTGCGTCTACCTTGCTTAAAAAATCAGCAAATGAAGTAAAATCTCCATCTTCTCTAGCTTCCAATATTGCAGTAATTGCAGCAGTGCCAACATTTTTAATAGCCGATAAACCAAACCTGATAGCACTATCGTTTAAAGATTCTTTATTCTTTACAATTACAAAATCTACTCCACTTTCATTTATATCAGGCGGGAGCACAACTATTTTCATTCGCTTACATTCTCCAATCGCTGCAGATATTTTTTCAATGTCCCCACTTTCTGCAGTAAGAAACGCACACATAAATTCCACAGGATACTTTGCTTTCAGGTAGGCAGTTTGGTAAGCCACCAAACCATAGCTAGCAGCATGAGCTTTGTTAAAACCGTAACCGGAAAAAGGTTCAATTAGCTTAAAAAGTTCTCCCGCTTTACGTTTTTCCATTCCATTTTCGACGGCACCTTTGATAAATTTCTTTTTCTGCCTCTCCATCTCTTCCGGTATTTTTTTACCGACTGCTTTTCTAAATTTATCAGCCTCTTCCCAACTATACCCGGCAATATTTATAGCAGTTAAAAATACGTCATCTTGATAGACAATCAATCCGTAACTTTTACTTAGATATTCTTTCATCCTAGGATCAAGGTAAGATACTTTTCCGGGATTATTTTTACGATCTATGTACTCTGGAATTTGTGCCATAGGACCCGGTCTGTACAGCGCAACCATTGCCATTAAATCCTCGAGTCTTGTTGGCTTTAATTCTTTAAGGTAGCGTGTCATTCCACTCCCTGATAGTTGGAACACCCCCATTGTGTCTCCCCTTGATAACACTTCAAAAGTTTCCTGATCGTCTAGTGGTATATTTTGAATATCGATATCTTTATTTCTTGTTTTTTTAACTAGTTCCACTGCAGAACCCAATATTGAGAGATTGCGTAATCCTAAAAGATCAAATTTTAAAAGACCCACAGCTTCACCGGGAGAAATGTTAGGATCAAGAGCATTCATGTCGTACTGTGTAATAACCTTTTTCCCCTCTGGATCAAGCTGTATAGGTGAAAAATTAGTTAATTCTTCTGGCGCAATCACTAAGCCCGCCGCATGAACTGAAATATGTCTTGCACTACCTTCCACTTGTCGAGCAAGGTCAATTATTTTTTTGGCATCGCTGTCGTTATCGTACTGATTCTTAAGATCAGGCGATATTTTCAACGCTCTACCTATACTCATAGGAAACCCTTGTGAACCTAGTGGTATGGCCTTAGAAATTCTATCTCCCGCCGAATATGGATATCCTAGCACTCTTGCCGTATCCCTTACTGAAGCTCTAGCAAGCATTCTACCAAAAGTACAAATCTGTGCAACCCTGTCTACTCCGTATTTTTCAGTTATGTAATTGATAATTTCTTCTCGTCTGTTGTCTGCAATATCTAAATCTATATCTGGTGGAGAAGGTCTCCATGGTGTTAAGAAACGCTCAAATGGTAAGTCGTAGTCCATTGGATTTATATTGATAATGCTTAGTGCATAAGCGACTAAGCTCCCGGCGGTTGAACCCCTAGTGTTGGTTACAATACCTTGTTGGCTTGCCCATCTGGCTAAATCACTCATTATCAAGAAATAAGTAGAATAACCTTTCTCTTTAATTATTTTCATTTCATAATTAAGACGTTTTTTTAGCTCTTTAGTAACTCTTACAGGTTTTTGTTCAATCCCTTCCCAAATCCGTGCTTCCATTTCACTGTTTGCTGTCCTTCCTTTTTCAAGTTCGTATTCAGGAAAAAACCATTTGTTCAATGTAATTTCCACATTGCATTTTTCTGCAATTTTAACTGTATTTTGAAGAGCCTCTGGATAATCAGGAAAAAGAGCTGCCATTTCCTTTGGACTTTTAATATAGTAAGAAGGAGAATCAATAAAACGAAGTCTTTTTAAATCACTTACATTTTTACCGGTAGCTATACAAACTAGTGAATCCTGAGCTTGCGCATCCTCTTTTTTTATGTAGTGGGCGTCATTAGTCGCTACTAGTGGAACACCTAGATCACGGCTTAACTTTACAACCCCTTTTATAATTTTCTTTTCATTTCTGGATTGTTCGTTTAAGTCGTCCTTTATAGCCGGTTCATCTGTGTCACTTACAAACTTTTCGTATTCATGCCTTTGTATTTCAAGATAATAATTTTCTCTAAAAACATCTAAATACCATTGGGCAGCTTTTTTAGCTTCTTGATAGTTTCCTCCGGTAATTGCTTTAGCTATTTCTCCTTGAGGACATGCACTAGTTGCAATTAATCCTTTAGAGTATTTTGCCAAAGTTTCTCTATCAACCCTTGGGCGGTAATAAAAACCTTTCAGGTGAGCTATCGAAGTAAGTTTCATCAAATTTTTATACCCGATTTTGTTTTTAGCTAGTAAAAGTAGATGATGATTAGAAAATTTTCCCCGTTCAGGTCGCAATTCAAGATCAACATTCGTTGTGTAAGCCTCCATGCCTAAAATCGGTTTTACCTGAGATTTTTTACCTTCTTTATAAAATTCCAACACTCCGTACATTACTCCGTGGTCGCTTATAGCTACAGAGTCCATCCCATTTTTCTTTACATGCTTAAAAAGTCTGCGAATATTACTTAAACCATCTAGAAGAGAATACTCTGTATGAACGTGAAGGTGGACGAATTTATTTACCATTTATATCTTATTGTAACAATAGTTTAGTTTGTATCAAATGGAAATCGTCAGTTGGACAAAGTAAAACCAGATCTTATGAATTTTTGTCCATACTTTGCTATAAAAACGAAACCTGCTAAAGATATTAGAGCTAAAATTAGCATTAATAATCGTATTCCAAAAAGCTCACTTATCGTTCCTGCAAAAATAACGGGAAACAGAGAAACTATAGCAGCTAAAAACCAATAATTACCAAATACTCTTCCACGTAAAGAATCGGGGATAACTTCTTGTAAAAAAGTTTGTGTAGGTACAATAATTGTGCTGAAAGCAAAGCCAGCAAAAAAAATACTAATTGTTCCCGCTAATACCCTCGAGCTTGTATTAATGTTAGGAACCGCTAAAGCAAGTACAAATAGGGATAAAGTCGTGATCAGAAATGCTACTTCCAGCACTCTCACTTTTCTAACACCTTTTTTTAACACCTTAGGTACAATAAATGCCCCCATAGCCGCTCCTACCGCACCGGGTATAGCTATAAGTACCCCTATAAAATTGGGGCTTACATTAAGTAGTTGTGTAGCGACCAATGGTAGGTTTACGACTAAAACTAAAAGCATTGTATGTACGCCGAGAAGTATTGACAGTGCCACTAATATATAATTATTTTCTCTAATATATCTGTAGCCTTCCATAATTTTTTCAAAGAATTGAACTAGTAACTTTTCAAATTGTTTTGGTACCGTAGTTGAAGTTTCCATCTTGGGCAAAAATGTAGCTACAAAAAATGCTAAAAACATTAATCCTGATACGAAAAAAAGTGAATTTGTAAATCCATACAATCCGCTTAGTACACCGGCGATACCAAATCCGATTACAATCGAAAACTGGAGAGTAAGTATAAATATTCCGTTCGCACGAGCGTACTGATTTTTCTTGACCAAAGTCGGTAATGCTGCAAGTTCCGCAGGTACGTAAAATTGATTAAACAGGGAGTAGGCCATCGCCACTCCAAATAGAAGAAACAGACTTATCGTATGCGTGAAGGCATAAAAGAGAATGGTCAAAGCCTGTAAAAAATTAGTAATAACTATAATTTTTTTTCTATCGGTCATATCGGCCGTTGCGGCACCAATAGGGCCTACTAGTATCGCTGGAATGGCAAAAGTTACCCACAATAGAGAAGTTGCAATAGTTGACCCTGTTTCATCGAACACCTTAAACAAAAGAATAAAATTCATTATATATATGGTTACTTGAGATAAAAGTTGAGAAGTCCAGAGAAATAGAAAGCTACGATTTTTAAATAGAGGCTTGTAATCAGCTAACATAGGGTAGGTTACTTTAACTTTTCTGTTAACAGTTTTGTAACTACTTTCGCATCAGCTTTCCCGTTAGATTCTTTCATAGTTATACCTATCAAGACTGATATTGCAGCCCCCTTGCCACTTTTGTAATCTGCTACAACTTTAGGATTTTCTTTAATAACTTTCTCAACCCATGCTTCAACATCTTCTTCTTTAACAACACTTTTTTTAATTATCAAATATTGTTTGACTAAATCTTTTGGGGTTTTCCATTTATCCTCCGGTCTTTTGTTAACATACATTGATAAAAGATTGTCAAAGTCTAGCTTGTCGTTCCTAGATATTTCTTTTAAGCTTTTAACAAAGTCTACTTTTGCAGTGTCCAAAAATAGAATATCGACATAATCAGTTCTTATACCCATATCCAAAAGTTCTCTTTTTACTGTATCCGGCAATTCTGGCAGCAAAATAAGGCCCAAATAGCCAACCAGAGCCCATAATCCCAGCAATTGCAGCAAACAACAGACCCCACGTTCCAATATGACGCTTTACGCTCATGCGAACTCTCCAATAACTTTTGATAAATT
>SDBT01021292.1_pt1 | contig 10138 bp, 8 predicted proteins | sample 2277101 | NCBI WGS metagenome assembly SDBT01 (sample SAMN10404973, study PRJNA504765) | marine sediment metagenome | isolation source: marine sediment core GS10_PC15, 103 cmbsf | place: Arctic Ocean: Southern Knipovich Ridge | collected 2010
AAGAACACAAGAAGTAAAAACACCAATGCAAACAAAACTATCTCCAAAATCAGCACTAGAACCTAAACCAAACGCTCCACCTACAGCAACACCTCCTCCTCAACCAAAACCAACACCTCAACCACCACCTCCACCTCAACCAATCCCTGCACCTCAACCATCCCCTCCACCTCAACCAACCTCTGCACCTCAACTAACCCCTGCACCTCAACCAACCCCTCCACCTCAACCAACCCCTGCACCTCAACCAACCCCTCCACCTCAACTAACCCCTGCACCTCAACTAACCCCTCCACCTCAACTAACCCCTGCACCTCAACCAACCCCTGCACCTCAACTAACCCCTGCACCTCAACTAACCCCTCCACCTCAACCAACCCCTGCACCTCAACTAACCCCTCCACCTCAACCAACCCCTGCACCTCAATTAACCCCTCCACCTCAATTAACCCCTCCATCACAAGCAATTCCTTCATCGCGACCCATTTCAGCAACTCAACCAACTACCACAGCACCAATAGATCCTTATCCTAATAAAATTGATGTAAATCTATTGCAAAGCGAAAAAAAAGGTATTGTTCTTATACCAATTGTAGATGATAGAATAGAAGGAGGTAGAGTGCAATTAAGTATGAATTCTCTTCAACATTTAGGCCTTGGCCCTGGGATGTTACTTGCTTGGGAAGACCCCTTAACGCGGGCGATGGGTTCAGCAAGAGTTGATGTTGCATCGATCGGCGATACTGAGATAAAAATGAGTAAAGATACAAAGGAAGATACATTTATTCAAGCTGAAAGAATTGTGGTATATTCTACAGAGCCTTCGATACAAAAATCTTCAGAAATAATGTTAGAAGTTCAAGCACAACCAAATTTAATGGGATATTGTCAAGTAGGACCGCGAACAAAACATACAATTACAATTCAAAATGAAGACGTATTATCTTTTGAAGACGAACTAACTGGAGCTATAGGGGCTGGAAAAGTCCATATATTAGAATCTGTTCCAAATAATGTAATAATCATTGACAGTGAAATATTGGAAGCGTCTGGTATAGGAAGTTTTGAGGTTAAAGTGGCTAAGAATCAAAGACCCATTATTCCCCTTCAAAATGTCTCATTAGGAATTTCTCCGATATCTGGAGAAAATATGTGGGAAATCATAAGTATTGCAAGAGAAAGGGTAGCGGATTTAAAAGATTGGATAAAAAATTATATTATTTTTAAGGGTATTAAATTAAGATGGAATGCTGTAAATATATCATGTTCCATTCTTGATTGTGTCCCTGATTTAACAGGTGACGTTTTAGCCCAAATAACACAAAATACAACCTTAAACTTAAGTCCTGTCGGCTTAATCCCCTTTAATGCTATTCTGATATTAGATATAAGCAGATCCATGATGGCCAGGGATGTGTTGGTTACGAATATAGCTCCCGCTATTGAAGGTATAAAAGCGGCTATGGAATCCCGAGAAATTCAAGAATTTCTAAAACTTTTTAAAGATGGAATTAATATACCAAGAAGAATATCTGCAGCTTTTGCAGCAGTTCTCTTTTTAAGTGAAAAAGTAGGGAGAGGGTTCGGTGAGAAGGTAGCGATAATAAGATTTGCGGACGAGGCGCAAATACTGCCTTTTGGTGATAGTTTCTACATGGATTCTGCCAGTGGTAAGAAAGGGGTACTGGAAGATGCTGCTGTAATGATCGTTGATAGAATTGGAAATTCATACGGCCAAGCGACCTGCCTTGGAGCCGCCCTGCGACAAGCAATTCAAGTATTAGCCGAATTCGAGCGTATGAGCCCGGACCAACCCACGATGATTGTTTTACTTACAGATGGCGTACCTACAGATGGAGACGAATTTTTTAGTGCAGTTAAGGAATTGTCCCTCCAAAAAAATATTGTAGCTTACTTCGTTGGTCTTGGTAATCCCGACGACGAGTTAATGAGCCGAGCTGCTGCTTTATGTGGAGGAGAATATTTTAAACCTGAAGATGCTGGAGAGTTGCTAGTATGGTATTCGAAGAGAGCCAGAGACTTGACTGTTAAATTAAAAGCTCATAAAGAATAAAGAATAAGAAAAATTTTATTATTATTTCTAAATAACCTTACTTTTTGTTGGAAGTTTTTATCTCTTAACTAAATTATAATGTCTTTTCCAGCATTAGCTGCTTCACTTAATAAATTGGTGTTTTCACGGACGACGCCACGACGATTTATTCCTGGAGCTAAGAGTGTTTTAAATATTTCAATTCTCAAGAATTTTAAGCTATCAGTTATCATCCCGACCGTATGACGAGCGATATTCTCATTTTTATCTCCTAAAGGAATAACTAAAATAACTCGTTTGCCTTTAAATTTTTTGTGCTGAGGATTGTACCATCGGTCTATAAATACTTTAAATTGTGCGGTAGGTCCGAACCAATATACTGGAGTACCCAAAACCCACGCATCAGCTTTCTCCATTTTATCAAATAATTCTGTCATGTCATCATCATGTGTGCACTTTCCAGTTTTATAACAGCTATTACATGCTTGACATGGTTTAATGTCTAGTTCATTTAATATAACTTTCTCAACTTGAGCTCCAGCTGATTCTGCTCCTTTAAGTACTTCATCAACTAAGACTTCAGTATTTCCATTTCTACGTGGACTTCCCACAATTCCTAATATCTTCTGTGTTTCTGCCATTAAAATTCAAACCTTTTTAAAATTTTTATATTTCGTTTAATAAATCTTTTTTAATAATTTTATAAGTATAAAATGAAGAAATTTTAAAAACTTATTATGTTTTCAGTATTTTAGAAGGTTGGAAGCTAGATCCACTTTATATCATTTAAAGCTAAGTGAATAATATATTGATTTATATATTTAAGCGTTATAATAATAATTAAACTAAATATTACGTTTCCAATTTATTTGAAGTGAAAAATAGTGAAGGAAGTTAGAATTCTAACTATTGATAATCGAGGGAGAATTGTAATTCCAATGATGGTTAGAAGAAGCTTAGGATTGAAAGACAATTCTCAGTTAATGTTAGTTGCAGATTCTGAATTGAAGGAGATAAAAATAACACCGGTTGGAATCGAGGCTGATTCTAGCTATTTTAAGTATCGGATTATTATGAAAGATGAGGTCGGTGCATTAGCTAAAATAGCTACCACGTTTGGTAAATACAATATATCTTTGGTACATGGCGAAAGTGTCATTTTAGAAAAAGGAAAAACTGGTATATGGACAGTTATAGGCCCCGCACCCGGTAAATTTTCATTTGATGAATTTATAGAAATATTAAAAAATGAAGGCAATGCATTGGATGTGAAAATCCTTCCATTAGATTAATCTTTTAAAAAAAAAAGAAATTAAGTCATTTTTTATATCTATTTAAGTAAAAATATATTTATAAATAAATTCTAATATTAAATTTATAGATTATATTAAAAAAGAGCTGATCTTTATGGCTAAAAAGAAAAAAAAGAAAAAATCTTCAAAAAAAGAAAATGCTGAAATTCCATTAGATACAGCATTACAATCTGTTAAAAAAACTAAAGAAACTGAGACAGGTAATCCTATTTTTCCATCTTCAGGGGATACTCAAAATGATTTGCAAGGTTTATTAAAAGGAGTTTCAGAAGGAAAGGGTTTTTACCATCGTGAGGTAAAAGAAGAGGAAAGAATTGATCCTCAATTAAAAGTTGAAGATAAGAAAAAAATAGCTGAGACATATGTTTTAGAAAGTGTACCTATCTCTGAAAGACAAACTTCAAATCAACTTACTCCTCTGATAGATCCTCAAAAATCCGAGAATGAAACGGAGACAATACCTATACCTGCTCCACCGGCAGAGGTAAAAATTCCCGGCTCAGAAAATATTTATTCACTATTAGAAACCTTCTTTGAAGATTATTTGAAAGGTTACAGCGAACGTTATAATCAATGGGAAAATAGCGTTAGTAATATTTTAGCCATTCTTAGAAAGATGAGAAAAGTTACTAAATCTAACTCGGAGACGCTTGCTCTCAGAATAACTAACATGTTTAATAAAATTCAAACCAATCTAGAACAATTCAAGTTAAAAAGAGATGAGATTGAAAAGATTGCAGGTATTAATCTCTTAAGTATGTCCAGTGAATTCAAGAGAGTTTTAGGATTACTTGAATTACAAGTTAAGGATTATCAATTGAAAAGGTTAACTGATGAGTTCATTCATGAGCGAGAGCTTTTAGGTTAATTTAAAACACAGAGTATTCTAAACAAATATCCTTTATTCAATTCTTTATAAATTTTTTATCAAAAAACTTATGTCAAATCTAGACAACCAATTAAAACCCTTAATTTTAGACTTTGGTAGTGATACCTTTAGGATGGGGTGGGCGGGGGATGACTCTCCTACAATAATCGTTCCTGCGGTATATGCCGATGTTAAAGATTATTTGTTTGAATCAGATATAATTGATGGCCTTGAAGATCTTCTCATAGAAGAGGATACTGAGCAACATCTATTCGGATATGAGGCATTAAAATATCAAAATATTCTAAAAATTCATGAATTCCGGAAGGAAAACAACTATACAATTCTTTATAAATACTTTCACTATTATTATCAGCAATTAAATATCTCTCCTGAGTTTCAATATAAGCAACCTCTTATCTTACTGGTACCCTTTTTTTCATCTGAAGTGGAAAAAAATAGACTGAGGCAAATTTTCTTTGGAGTTTTTAATTTTCCTGAACTTCTTTTTTTATCAGAGAGCCAAGCAATCCTTTCAACGTTGCAAAAAACGAGTGGAGTCATTGTTAACATAGGTGAGTCGAATACTTACATTTCCACGATCTTTCATGGATTTACAAATATTATGGCTCGTGATTCATTTCCTATCACTGGAAATGATATAACAAATTACTTTTTAAATTTAATATTGGCTAGAAAAAAAGAGATCTTCATTGAAAAATGGCTTGCAAAAGAAATCAAAGAAAAAACGTCATTATGTGTTTTAAAACCTAAGGAAGAGATAAAACAAATAAAAAAAGGATTTACAAATTATGATCAGATTATCAATTTCCCAGATGGAAACAACATAGAAATAAATTATGAAAGATTTATGCTTGCAGAACCGTTTTTTGATCCAAGGATAATTCATATAGATTATATTGGGATAGGAGAAGCGATTGCTAACGTAATTAAATCATGGGATCGAGAGAATTGGGAGGAATTAATCGCAAACATCATTCTCTCAGGAGGAGGAAGTTTAATTCCGGGATTAAAAGAAAGATTAGCAATTGAAATGACAGAATATTTTTCAGATAAGATAAAAGCTAGGATAAAAGTTATTGCGGTACCAGGCAGGGAGAATATGGCATGGCTTGGTGGATCTGTTTTGCATTCAAAAAATAAATTAAAAGGATGGGTAGAAAATCCTAAAATTAAAAGCTCAAATGAACAAACAAATCAAAATTAAATAACTAATTGTGGTGAATCTGTTAATGTCAATAAATGCAGATGTTAAAAATCAATTTATAAAAAATTTCCAAAATAAAATCCTTCAAGGAAGGCAATTACTTCAAAATAATAATCATAGATGGGGAGACAAAATATTTACAAATCTATATTATGATATTGAAAAAATAGATTGGATTGAAGATCAAAAAAAACGCCAATTTATTATGATTATTACTAATTCATGGTGGATTTATTTAAACTCACTTATTTCTCGCAAAGAAGAAGGAGCAAAAATAGATTTTATAAGGTATATAGACGCTTATAATAGATTCTTTTCATTTTTATCTAAGCTAGCCGAATTTGATTTATTTTCTAATTTTTGGACAGTGTTATTAAAAAACTTCATAAAAAAGAAAGAATTATCTGTTGAAGGAATTACGAAATTCGTTAATTCTTTTTGTACCATACTCAAGGAAAGAGAAAATTTTCTTAAATTAGTTGAATTGCAGATTGTTTTAACATTTTTAAGGAAATCAGTTTTCCCATCAGATTTATTCCGTTTGAGTTTGAAAATTTTGGGAGAAATTCTTTTTAAAATTGAGCCTAGTAAGAAAGCTCTGTTTTTATTTGTCTTTATGGAAAATGTAAATATTGAATATTTGGAAAATAATCCAGAATTTCTTCAACTTATTAATAAATCTTTAGCAAATCGTCTCCCTAATTATCTGAAAGAAGATTTTGCAAATATGAGAAAAATATTAATTAACGAAAGAAATTTTAGTTCAATTTTAGCAGATTTGGAGGAAATTATATTTTATCTTAATGACATTGGAGAAAACCCATGGATTATCATAGTTTTGAAGTATCTTTTCTCAAAAATGAATGAATTTCAGTCATTTGATGAAGCTGTCATCTATATACGTAAATTTATTGATTATTCAATGGCAAGAAGTCAGTTTCATATCGCTTACGCCATATATGATTTCCTGGAGACTCATTTTCTAATTAAGAGCGATCTGGGTTACGATAATTTTCTGATTGAATTATGGGTGGAGGCTTGTAAAAAATTCATAGATAAGAAAGACAATAAATATCTACTCTTGTCCTTGGAAAAATTAAATAATCATTTAAAAAATCCTCAAACACCTGCTCAAATTTATCACTATTTTTATACATGCAACTATCTCTGGAAATTTAAAAGCAAATTATTCTACCTTGATTCTGATGATTTTTGGAGAATGATGTTTTATCGCACATTATATGAAGAAAAGGATTTTGGGCTTGCCCAAAAAATTATCCCCTACTTAGATGACAAATTAAAACCTCATTTAACAGACCTTAATTCATTATATGCCGAATCAGAATCATTAAAATCTGTAACCTATTCATTCGGTGACGAGTTTGATATCATTCCTGCGTCAAGTCTTGAATTTGAATTAAATCAGATGATACTGAGAATTAATGCAAAAGGACTAGTCTCTTATCATATAATTGTTGACAACAACAAGATAGTAGAAGGAACAATAACTAATGAATTTTGGAATGATTTGCAAATTATGGATATTTATAATGATTTATTTTCAGGGATTAAAGAAAAAAGATACAAATTTAACTTACCTGAATTTGGAAGATTATTATTTATTTTTTTACCAAAATCAATTAGGAATTTTTTCAAAAAAGTAAGAAACTCTAGTGTTATACCCCAAATTTATTTAATCTTAGATAACATGAGTATTCCTTTAGGATTGATTTATGATGATAATTTTTTTATGTTGAAATACTCCAGTGGATACAAAATAGGGGAACCAACTCTTGTACAAACTGTATTTGAACATGGCTTTGCAGATACTCAATCTCAACCAGATCAGAAAAAATATAATGTGTTACTTATTGAAGCCATAAATGCTAGTGGCCCTTTGAAATGGAATGAAGTAAACAAAACCAAGGAATTAATATATCCCTTTCCTGTGGGTACAGATGAGTATAATCATATGGCAAATTACTTTAATGAGCAAGCTGGAATTAACCAGATTAAAGTTTTAAACGGATTTAACACAACTCGTCAAAAAATTTTATCCAGTCTTTCTAATGACCCCTTAAACATTATTCATATTGTATGTAATATATTTTATTCAGAATGGAGTCCAAAAGATAGTTATCTGTTGACAAATGATGATGATTTAATAACTTTTGATGAAATGAAATCAGCATTAGATAAAAATAGCTCTAATCAACAGCCTATTTTATTTTTTAATGCTCAGATTTTTAGTATTGGCGGAAAAAGACAAAAAAATGTATTACGCACATTTGGAGAAATTGTTAGTCAATTTAATTACGATTCAATTACGGGCATAATTACACGTAGTTATCCCCTTTTTAACCATGAGACAAGAGAAGTCACGACAAATTTTTATAATAATCTATTTAAAAATTATAGTCAAGGAATAGCACTACTTAACGCACGACGTCAGTCTAAAAGTGGATTAGCAATCAGTTCGTTTCTACTTTTTGGAAAACCATGGAAAAAATTGTAAATTCGAAGTTTCAAATCAAAAAGTATTATAGGAGATAAAAAAAAATAAATATCTTAGATAAATTAAAAGAATAATAAAAACAATACTTTTAAAATAGGAAATTAAAAAAATTGAGGCAATATGTCAGATCGAATAACTGAATTGCGAACGGAAAATATGCGCTTAAAAGGCCAAGTAGAAAACTTAGAAAATAAAGTACTATCACTTGTAGGAATGATATCTCTAGAACCTTCTGGAGAAGGAAAAAATAAGGAACTACTAAATGACAAATTAATTGAATTTATCAATACTACTACAGATCAATTGAATATAGTGACTCCGAAAGTAGATAGATTCTATAGTGTAGAATTAATAAAAATAGTTGAAAAAGGAATACCGATATTATTGATTACAGGTGATAGGAGTACCCTAGATAAAAGTTACAGACAATTTTATGATGATCTCAAAAAAACCCCAGGAATACAAATCCTGAACAATCCGAATGTCAAATATTTATTGATGTTTAATACCGAAAAAGCCATATATTCTGGAGGTTCATTAGATAAAGATGTGTTATCATCCTCTATATTAATCGCTACAACAATTATAGAAAAAAGCAAGATTAGATTGATTGCTGAAATCTTTAGTGCAATGCTTCCCTCATTTATGAGACAATAATATTTGTTTATTTTTTTTTAACCTAAACTCTTTTTAGTTCGAAAGATTATATAAATTTAAAAAGAAATGCTCTTAACTTTAATTAACATTACTTAAAACTTATAGCTGCCCCTTAAATGGTTGATCATAAAAAAAAGATAATCATTGAGCCTGATGAAAAAAAGTCTAATTCAAATTTAATAATTGATGAAGAATCTAATAAAATTTCTAAAGATAGTACTATAAGTCAAAAGAATGATTTTGACTTAGATTTTTTAGATTGGATAATTGATAAAGGTTGGTTAAGAACAAAGAAATGAGCTGGTTATTTCAGAATTATTATTTAATTTTTCTGCAATAATTTCTCTAGCTACCTGCATCTCAGCTTTTTTCCAAATATCTTTATTTTTAATCTGTAACCAATCAGACTCAGATATCGAATTCAAGATAATATTATGTTCTTCTCTTAAGTCTTCAAAGATAACATCTTGAATAGTTGAGAGGGGAACAAATATGGGAAAGCTCAAATAAGTTTTTTTGTTTTTTTTGATAATATTCACAAATTTCTTATAATGATTTAGATTAAAACCATCGATAAACTCATCTTTTAAGTTTTGATACTGAATTTTAGAAAAAGGTTCAAAAATAATTATTCCTACTAAATTATTTATTCTTTTTTCAATTTCTGCTGAAGTTATGTTGATATTATATTGTACTTTCAAAGCGTGAATAATATCAAATTCATCTTCGCCAGTTTCTCTCGCAATTTTCATGAGTCCCATGTAAATATCACTCATATTAATATAATTCTAACACCAGTTTAAAAAATAAAAGACAATAACCATTTATTGGTTTTTAGAATAGATTTTATCAATTAAAAAATAGAAATTATTATGGCTATCAAAGACATTCAAATTGATGTAAATCCAATAAAAAGAGCATCAAGTGAGTTTCAAATAGAACATTGGTTTGATAGTTTATTTGATAGATTGAATTTAACATACCTACCACAACAAAGAATCTTAAAGGGCAGACCTGATTGCTTAATTGGGAATATTATTATTGATTTTAAGTATAATATAACAGATCGTCAATTAAATCAATGGGTTACTTCTAAAGGAAGACAGTACATTCAGGAATATTTTGATACTTATGGAAATTACCCTTCTCTTCTAATTGTAATATCAGAAAAAAATATTTTTTATTACGATAAAGATTTAGCTCTAAAGAATAAACGAGATATTGATAAAAAGTCGATTTTATCATTAATTGAATGTCTACTTAAACCTGATTCTATTAATTCAGAAGAGTTCGCTACATTGTTCGGAGTTAATTCACCTCTATATATTCTTTCTTATGCTAGGTTAGAAACACATTTTAATGATCATAGCGGGGAAAAAACTGTCTGTTTCCAACAATGGAAAAAGAATTTTAGATTGGCATATCACGATGATGATGTCGGAAAAGAACTATTTTTAAGGCACACATATTTAAGTCTACTCTTAAAACTAATACTCTACAAGGA
>SDBT01021294.1_pt1 | contig 10138 bp, 8 predicted proteins | sample 2277101 | NCBI WGS metagenome assembly SDBT01 (sample SAMN10404973, study PRJNA504765) | marine sediment metagenome | isolation source: marine sediment core GS10_PC15, 103 cmbsf | place: Arctic Ocean: Southern Knipovich Ridge | collected 2010
TCTTTTTTCGGCATGGTCATGCTCAATGCATTTGTGCTCACAACATTAGACACCGGAACTCGCTTGGGACGATTCATTTTTTCCGAGCTGTTAGGAAGAAAAAAGGCCATTTTCCGCAACCGATGGTTGGCCTCAGGTTTTATCCTTATTTTCGCTGGAATACTGGGTGCCACAGAAGGGTATAAAGCCATATGGCCCATATTTGGCGCCTCAAATCAGCTTGTTGCTGCTTTGGCTCTGGTCGTTGTGACATCCTATCTTGTCAGTATCAAAAGGCCAAAGGCATTCACTCTCTATCCAGCCATATTTATGCTCGTCACAACCCTAGCAGCCTTGTTCTATCAAGGATTTCATTTTTTCAAAAAGAGCCAGTATCTGTTGGGAATCACAAGTGTTATTCTTATTGGGCTTGCCTCCATCATCGTCTATGACGCCCGCTCTATTCTATTTCATACTAAAAAAAAACATAGAGATAGCTTATGACCCCTTTTTTTTATGATATAAAATTCAGATTAAAATAAATCGATCAACAGTTTGACAAATTCAAACGTATTATCATAGAATGGCTCTTTAGCGCAGAAATAAAGGAGGCAAGTATGAGTCGAAGCGCAGAACCTAATGTTGTTCCTTTGTGTGATATTTTATTAGTTCTTCTCATTATCTTCATGGTTATAACTCCCCTGTCTCAAAAAGGAATGGATGTCAGGCTTCCCGAAACTTCTGCTGAATCAGGAGCTACTCCTGTCGGCCTCGTCGTGATGACTTTAATGACAGATATGACGGTCGACATCAATAAAACAATCTACGAATTTAATCAAGTGGAAGATGAACTCAGGAGAATCTATTCCGCCCGTCAGGATAAAACGATATTTGTCAGGGCCTACGCAAAAGTTCCTTTTTATAAAGTTATCGAGCTTATCGATATTGCGAAGGGTTCTGGAGTCAACATAACCGGCTTAATCCCGGAATATATCGAAGAAGATGAAGAGATCGGGATCGGCCTCATCAACTGATCTCATTTTGAGGACTACCGCTTTATGGGCCCGATGATTTCTCGGGCAATAATCGCTCGTTGGATTTCATTTGTGCCTTCATATATCTGCAGCAATTTGGCATCCCGCATCAACTTCTCCATGGGATAATCCTTCATGTAGCCGTATCCTCCAAGTATCTGGAGGGCATCTGTGGTGACTTTCATGGCCACATCTGATCCGTAAAGTTTAGCCATAGATGATTCTTTACCAGACGGAAGGCCTTCATCAAGAAGCCATGCCGCATTCCATACAAGAAATCGAGCCGCATCTATTTCCGTAGCCATCTGGGCAATCTGAAATGCGGTATGCTGGAAGAGAGCAATAGGTTTGCCAAACTGAATCCTTGTTCTCGAGTATTCGACGGCATATTCCAGAGCCGCTCTCGCAACACCGACACCTACGGCTCCGACTGGTGCCCTAGTTTTATCAAGAGTTTTCATGGCAATAATAAATCCCATCCCTTCCTTTCCTAAAAGATTTTCTTCTGGAATTTTGACATCTTCAAAAATAAGTTCCACCGTATTTGAGGCTCTGTGACCCATCTTGTCTTCTTCTTTCCCAATAATCACACCGGGAGTTTCTCTGGGAACAACAAAAGCACTGATACCTCGAATCCCTCTGTCCGGCCTGGAATTAGCAAAAACTACGTATTGACTGGCAATGCCCCCATTCGAGATGAAACATTTCGAGCCATTGATGATATATTCGGATCCAACTTTTTCCGCTTTAGTTTTTTGTGCGCTGGCATCAGATCCGGCCTCTCTCTCAGTCAGACAGAATGCTGCAAATATCATTTTCTCTGTCTGAGGAGTCAAAAATCTTTTTTTTTGTTCGTCGTTCCCAAACAAAATTATTGGAGTATGGGCCAGTGAATTGACCATCATCGTTGTGTACATCCCTGCACATCCGGCAGACAATTCCTCACTAATGATGACAGTGTCCAGATCACTCATTCCAGCACCACCGTACTCTTCCGGGATCTTTAATGAAAGGAATCCCGCCTCAAAGGCTTTTTGCATGACATCCTCGGAAAATTCTTCTCCCTTATCATATTTAGCCGCATTGGGTTTCATTTCTTTTTCTGCAAACTCTCTCGCCATCTCTTGAAGAGCCTTTTGTTCTTCGGTCAAACTGAAGCCAATCACTCTCTCCTCCTCAATACTTTTTTCAACCGTTAGATGATATTACCAACTAAATTTAAGGTCAAGCCTTAATTGAAAATCACTCTTTCCCGGGTTATGAGAAAAACAGGATTGTCGATGAGGAATATTCTTTTTACAATGTCCTGGATTCGCACTGAATGGCTTTTATCAAATTTAATCGACAAGTGGAATTTATTCTGTTTTTCGAAAAATTCGATTTTTTCAACAGTACCGGGTTCATGAGTTTCTGCACCTTCACTCAATTTATCCAAAAGGGAATGAGTCCATCCGTTTTTTAAGGCTCCATTTTTACCCATCCAGTTTTCAACGAGTTGCTCGATTTGAATGCTGTCTAGGATGACTGAATAGATCAAACTATGAATCTCATTGATCATGGAAGGACGATGTAAGTCCACTCTTGCCAATCCAGAAAACCGGATTCCCTGTGGAAGAACAGTATTCATATGAGATAAAAAGTCCTTTTCTGAGAATTTATATGGAGATTTAAACTCCAATACTTCCTCCCTCCCCTCCATTCCAAGAGGAAGTGCGGGAAGGAAGGACATGATCATTTTAGGATGAAATCCTTCGGAAAACTGGAGCCTCACACCGGCCCTCCGAAAACCGCGCTGTAAAATATTAATCAGATCATTATGGGACAGAAATCGTGCCGGTCCGAGCTTTGAATAGGAAGCCCTGTATTTAAAGGACTCTTGTGCTTTTTTTCCTAATGGATGTCTTCTCCTTGGAGATTTAGGTATTTTTTCAGGAATTTTTTTTTCGTACAATGTCCAGAGTGTACAGCCTTGGCACTCAGAACAGTCTTTTTCAAGACAGGTTTCTGTGCTCTCTGCAACTAAGGCCTTCTTAATCTCTTTAAGGAAATATTTCTTTTTAATCCCTGTCTGGATATGATCCCAGGGAAGAACCGCGGCCTTTGACAGTTCAGACAGATAAATTCTGTAATCCAAGCCTTCGGCTTCAAATGCCCTTTTCCAAATATTAAAATTAAAAAATTCATTCCAGCCGTCAAAACGCGCACCCTCCTCCCAGGCCCGAACCAAGACCGAATTGAGCCGCCTGTCTCCACGAGAAAAAACCCCTTCCAAAATAGAGCTCCGGATAGAGTGATTCTTAAAACGGATTGAACGATGTTTTTTTAAGTGAGATTTAATATAGGCATGTTTCTCCCTGAGGACATTCTCGTCTTCCATTCTGGTCCACTGGAATGGTGTATGAGCTTTTGGGATAAAAGAGGATATACTGAGGTTGATTTGAGGGAATCTGTTTAATATTTTTCTTCCAAGGCTTATTATTCTGTTGACCATCTCGACAATTCCACGGAGGTCTTCTTCCTGTTCGGTCGGAAGTCCAACCATAAAATACAGCTTAAGCATTCTCCAGCCTTGATAAAATGCAGTGGAAACCGCTTCCCATATCTCTTCATCTTTTAAATTCTTATTGATGACCTTACGCAGCCTCTCGGTCCCGGCTTCCGGAACAATAGTGAATCCGGTTTTTCTTACTCGAAGAAGACATTCCGTTACGTCCTTAGTTAAGCCTTTTGGCCTCATGGAAGGAAGAGAAAGAGAGATTTTGTCTTTTTCTAAGTTTTTCATCAACTCGTTCATTGTCCCTTGTAAATAAGGAAAATCGCTTATAGAAAGTGAAGACAGGGATGCCTCTTCATAACCGGTTGACTGGAGGGATTTGAGAACTTTATTGACCACAAAAGAAGGGTCTTTGACTCTGGATGGAAAATAAATGCTTGAGGCTTGACAAAAACGGCAGTTCTGAGGACAGCCACGAGAAACTTCGACGGAAACTCTATCAAAAATAACGCTGATGTTCGGAACAATAATTTTTTCTGGAAAAGGAGAATTTTGGAACGGATGGATCACCCTCTTTTTGATCTTTAGTGGAGCATTCTTCACCGGTTTCACAGCAAGAAGTGAAGAGCCCGATGGCAAATAGGATTGGTACAGGGAAGGCACGTACACGCCTCTGATTTTTGATAGGTCTTTGAGGATAAATTCACGGGAGGATCCCTCTTTTTTCAATCGAGAAATGGCTTCCAGGATTTCTAAGAATGCTTCTTCACCTTCACCGATAAGAAAAAGATCAAAAATTTCCGCGACAGGTTCCGGATTAAAAACCGCGGGCCCTCCTCCAATAACAAGGGGAAACACAGTTTTTCTTTTTGATGCCCATATAGGAATATTACCAAGGTCCAGAATGGTGAGAATATTGGAATAATTCAGATCATAGAGAAGTGAAAAACCAAGCACATCAAACTCGTGCAGAGGAATCCTGTTCTCAAGAGAAAATAAAGGTAACCTGTTTTTTCTCAAGAGGGTTTCAAAATCGATGCCGGGAGCGAAGACGCGTTCAGCCAAAATATCCGGTCGTTCATTCACTATCGCATAAAGAATTTTTTGCCCGAGGTAGGACATCCCTATTTCATAAAAATCCGGAAAGGCAAGCGCAACTTTCAGATGGACATTTGTGGGATTTTTCTTGACTTCATTCCACTCCCCTCCCAGATATCTTCCAGGTCGCTGTACCTGTTTCAGAATGTCTTCTAAATCACTTTCAAACATTGACATATCTTCTCATTCTCACATTCAACACAAGAGAGACGGCCAGATAGTTTGTGAGCAAAGAAGAACCCCCATAGCTTAAAAAAGGAAGAGGGATTCCTGCTATCGGAAAAAGACCTATTGTCATCAAAACATTTATCAAAAATTGTGAAGCCATCATTATCGAAACTATGAAAACAATATACACTCCCACTCTATCTCTCGCCTTGAATACAGACTGGAAAAGCTTGAGGATGAAAAGGAAATAACACAGAATCACAGTAACCACTCCCAGAAATCCAAACTCTTCCCCAATGACAGAAAAAATAAAATCCGTATGACGGGCGGGTAAAAACCGGAGTTGGCTCTGTGAGCCCTTCATGTAACCTTTTCCTAAAAAACCCCCGGATCCAACGGCTATCTTCGACTGCATGATCTGATACCCTGCTCCTAAAGGATCCTTGCTTGGAAAAACGAGAGTCGTCAAACGGTCTTTTTGATAGTCTTTAAAAATAAAGCTCCATCCGGCAATTCCAAGAAGGACAGCTAGAATCAGAAAAACAATAACCATCTTTTTATTGAGGCCTGCCAGAATTAAAGCCCCTAATAATATCGGAACATAACTTAAAGCAGTCCCTAAATCGGGTTGGAGTCCGACTAAGATAATAGGAAATCCTATTACAGCTCCTGAAAAAACGGCTTTTCCCCAAGTCAAATAGGTGCCTTTGAATCTAGAAAATATTTGTGCTAGAAATAAGATAACGGCAACCTTGCAGATTTCGGACGGCTGAATTTGAATAAATGGCAGCCGTATCCAACTTTTTGCTCCAGAAATAAAAACACCAAAAAGTAAAATCCCGAAGAGAATGAGAATACAGACTAAATAAAAAGGAAAAGAATAGGTAACAAGAGAGTTGTAATCGATAGACAAAAAGACAAATAAAGCGATCAGGCTTATCAATATCCAAAACATCTGTTTGAGATGGTGATCCCCCGGCAGATGCTGTGCTGAGCTGTAAATGACAACGACACCTATGGCAGAATTGAGAATTAGAAGACCAATAAGCATCCAATCGATATTTCCGATCTGTGATCTATCTAACATAATTTTCCTTGAATATTTCAAACAATTTCTTGGAAAGAGGAGCCGCTGTCGTCCCTCCTCCTCCTCCGTACTCGATGAGAATAGTCACAACCACTCTCGGATTGTTTTTTGGTGCAAAGCCTGTAAACCAGGAATGAGTTTTGGTCTCAACTCCAAGTTTTTCACGTCGTTCTGCTTCTTCTCTTCCAATCGTTTGAGTTGATCCCGTTTTCCCGCATACATCGAATCCAGGCACACGAGCGGCTGCAGCCGTGCCTCCATCGTTGACCGCCATCCAGGCTCCTTGAATGACTTTTTCAAAGTGAACCTTTTCAATGGATACTCTAGGCTTTAATGAGGGGTCTCGAATTTCGACATTTTCCTCCCCGACGCGGCTTCTATTATCAATCAAATAAGGGATCACTTTCTCCCCTCTGTTGGCAATAATGGCCGTATGGACGGCGACTTGCAGAGGAGTTAGCATCATCGGGCCTTGACCGATGGCCACAGAGATTGTCTCACCTGGATACCAGGGTTCATCCCGAGCTGTTTTCTTCCACTGCGTCGAGGGCACAAGCCCTTCTACTTCACCAGGAATATCGATCCCTGTTTTTCTTCCTAAACCAAGCATCTTTGCATAGTGGGCAATGGTGTCGATTTCCATCAAAAGCCCTGTCTGATAGAAGAAAACATTGCATGAATTCTTGATAGCCGCGATAAGGTTCATCCTCCCATGTCCCGGCTCATACCAGCAGTGACGTGGCTGGCCATAGATTTGGACAATACCATTGCACTGAAAAGAGGTCCTTTCCGTAATCGCTCCGGATTGAAGCGCTGCCAAACCCATAGTCAATTTGAACACTGAACCGGGTGCGTAAAGCCCTCTTATGACCCGATTTTGTAAAGGAAAATTGGGATTATCCCGAAGATCAGTCCATTCCTCCGGTGTGAATCGGTTGATGAACTTGTTTGGATCAAAGTTGGGATAACTGGCCCATGCAAGAATCCCCCCGCTCTTTGGATCCATAACTATTACAGATCCCTCCCGTCCCTCTAAGATTTCCTCTGCCGTTTGCTGAATATCCACATCTAAAGTAAGCCATACTGACTCTCCGGGGATTGGTTTTTCCTCGTTGAACTTGTCCACAACCCTTCCCATACTGTTTACGATCTCGAGCAGGTGACCCGCGGTTCCGAGGAGTCGATCTTCATACTGCTTTTCAATTCCAGTCTTTCCGACAAGATCCCCCGGCCGTCTTTGCTCATAGGCTTCTGTCTGAAGCTCCTCCAGAGAAATCTCCTGCAGATATCCGAGAACATGTGAAGCAAACGCCCCATAAGGATAATCCCTTTTAGATTCGGCCTGGAGAAGAAGCTCGGGCATCTCAAGTCTTCTTGCTTCAACCCGAGACACTTCTGGCAAAGTTAGATTGTCCTTTATGATAATCGGACGAAATGATGGGAGAGTTTTATACTTATCAATTCGGTCTCTTAATTCCTCGATTTCAAGATCGAGCAAAATCGCAATCTTCTTAAGAGATTCTTCAAAATCCTCACAATTTTCCCTAATAATTGAAACCTTATAAGAACCGATATTCCTTGCCAATATCGTTCTGTCTCTCGCCCTGATAAGACCTCTTTGAGGTGGAATAATGACTTCTCTGATCCGGTTTGCTTCCGATTTTTCCCAGTATTTTTTGTGATCCAGTACCTGAATCTTCCAGAAATACAAAATGATAAAAATAAAAAGGACAACAAAAACGGCCAGTGTTTTCTGTGCCCTTCTAACAATAAGCGAGAGATCTTCGTATATCTTGTGGTGGTTTATCATCCGTGTTTCAGCAGAACCTTATTTAATTTTTTAAAAAGCGGAAAAACAATAAAGGCTAAAACTGTCGTGCAGGCAGGCTGTATAAAGAGCCAACCTTTTGCCGTATAGAACTCCTCAGAAATAGCAAAAGAGTAAAGAAACATCCACAGAAAAACTTCTAACACAAGCATTATGAAGGTAAAAACAGCTTTACGAACAAAGGGAACAACATTGATTCGCCTTGAAATGTATCCAGCTAAAAATCCCATAATCGTCTTCGAGAACCCTGCAATCCCAAAGACTCCAATCGAAAAGGAATCTTGGATGAGTCCAAAGACAGATCCCATAACGGCTCCATAAATTTCTCCCTCTTCAAGCGCAAAATATAGAACCAAAAGATTAAAAACATTCAATACCAATGCAAATACAGGGGATATTTTCGTTAAAACCGAAAACAGAACAATAGCAAAAATAGTTGGTATGGATATTTTTAAAAAATGCCTCAACATTTATTTACCTAAAAGATTTCGTTCGGATCAAGTTTGATAACCGCCAGTTGATCCAAGCTGCGGAGTTTAAAAAAAGGCTGGACGATGATATCCTTGAATAATTCATCAGTCGTTTTCATTGTGACGATTTTCCCAACTGGAATTCCCGGAGGATAAACATGGTCAAATCCGCTGGTGATTAGGATATCACCTGTATCCACACCTCTTTCTGTTCCTTCGATATACTTCAATATACACATCCCTTCATCATTGCCATTGACAACACCCAGAATGTCCTTCTTATTGTGAACGCCTATCCCGCTCTCACTGTCTGTAATCAACTGAACCCTGGCTTCCGTCAGACCAATAGGGCCGATGACACGTCCGACGAGTTGACCATATTTGTCCAGTACAATCATATCCTTTTCAATCCCATCGAAAAGACCCTTGTTGATAACAACAGACTTGTATTTATTCGTCAAGTCCATCTCTATGACTCGAGTAAAGACAATACTCCCGCCTATATCTTCAAGACTGTCCTCAAGCTCGCCCTCTTTAATGCTCCAATCCAGCAATCCTCTTAAGAGACGATTTTCAAGCTGCAGGAAAAACATTTCTTCTTTAATGTCTACATTCTCCTCGTGAACATCTCTGAAGCTAAAATAACCTTTCCAAAGACTTCCAATTCCCTTGATGACGGTCGAAACTCCATTATTTATAGGTGAAAATATTGAAAATACTGTCTTTTCAAAAAGGCTGGACTCTGAACCCAATGGTGTTTGGAGAGAGATTAAGATCAATTGAAAAAAAATTAGACTGATGAGAACAATAAGATTTTTTTTCTTTTTCAGAAAAGAAGGCATAAAAAATATACAATGACTGTGATTAGAGTAAAGATATCTTTTTTAATAATTCCAAATCATCAAGCATCTTTCCTGCCCCAAGAACAACCGAGGTCAGGGGATCTTCCGTGATGAAAACCGGCAGGTGTGTTTCCTCCCGGATACGCTTATCCATATTTTTAAGGAGAGCTCCTCCTCCAGTCATGACAATTCCACGATCGATAATGTCAGCAGATAGTTCGGGAGGTGTCTTTTCCAGTGCAATTCTCACAGCATTTATGATTGAAGCCACCACATCCTCAAGAGCTTCTCTAATTTCCTGATCATCAATGACAATAGTTTTGGGGATACCTTCCCTTAAGTCTCGTCCTTTAATCTCCATAGTCATGGGTTCATCGAGAGGATAGGCCGATCCAATCTGCATTTTCACTTGCTCCGCACTCTTCTCTCCAATAAGAAGATTATATTTCTTTTTGATGTACTGTATGATCGACTCATCCATTTCATTCCCGGCAATCCGAATGGAATGGTTGAATACGATCCCACTCAGGGAAATGACAGCAATATCGGTTGTCCCTCCACCGATATCCACGATCATGTTTCCGGTGGGTTCTGATATGGGCAATTCGGCTCCAACCGAAGCAGACATGGGTTGCTCGACAAGATAAACTTCGGACGCCTTGGCTCGCAGGGCAACGTCTTTTACTGCCCTCCGCTCGACTTGTGTGACTCCTGTCGGAATACCGATAATAATGCGTGGCCGGATAAGAAATGCTCGATTGCTGGTCGCCTTTTTGATGAAATAATCAAGCATTTTCTCTGCAACTTCAAAATCAGCGATAACGCCATCTCTCATGGGTTTTATCGCCACCACACCCGTTGGAGTCTTACCCAACATCTCTTTGGCACGTGTCCCTACGGCTTCGACCTTGCCAGTTTGAGTGTTTATGACTACGATAGAGGGTTCTTGAACAATAATGCCTCTCCCTTTCAGAAATACAAGAGTGTTGGCTGTTCCCAGGTCAATCGCCAGATCGCAGAAAAATCTCTTTTTAAGCCATTTAACTAAACTCATCTCTATCCTTCTCTATCTACAGGTTTTATAGCATAATTATCTCAAGCAAGCAAATGAATTCATAGGGATAATTCATAATAAACA
>SDBT01021295.1_pt1 | contig 10138 bp, 15 predicted proteins | sample 2277101 | NCBI WGS metagenome assembly SDBT01 (sample SAMN10404973, study PRJNA504765) | marine sediment metagenome | isolation source: marine sediment core GS10_PC15, 103 cmbsf | place: Arctic Ocean: Southern Knipovich Ridge | collected 2010
ATAGGATGATATGATCGTATTATTATGATGGACTTAGTTGCTAACATTGTCGGGATGATTGGCGTTTCAGTACTCCTGATAGCCTATTACTTATTGCAAATTGAGCGTATACCGGGGACGTCGGTTTCGTTTTCCTTTTGTAATTTTTTAGGCGCGCTGATGATTTTATTTTCGTTGATGTATCATTGGAATCTTTCATCCGTATTAATTGAAATCGCTTGGGCCCTGATCAGTTTATACGGCGTTTTCAAAGCACTAAGACGCAAAAAAGTTTTTACCGAGAAATCAGAAAAATTTGAGCCGGTGCTTAAGTCGGCAGATTAAACGCATCTAACAAAGGCCACACGTCAATGGCCGGCATTTCATACGGATGTGCTTGTTTGAGTGCGGCCAGCGCTGCGTCAAGATGCGCGCTGTCACAACATAATTCCACCTTGAATTCGTCAACATAACTTAACGTATCTGCTTCACCGATTGCTGGCTGCGCGCCTTCTAATGGACGAAATTGGCCTTTGCCTTGAGTTTGCCAAGCCACGCAGTCGTAGTGTCCCAAACGACCGGCTCCGGCTGCAAATAAGGCTTGTTTGACTGTTTCGCATTCCTCGATGGGAACATAAAAGCAGATTTTGTAGTGACTTACTTCCATTTAATATTGCAACCCATACTGGGTTTTTGATCGGCAGAAATTGCATTGCCCGCCAAGACATTATCTAAGGCTGCGCGTATGTCGGATCCGGTCACCGGTATAGTGTTACCCGGGCTTGAGTCATCCAATTGGCCACGGTAAATGCATTTTAAATCGTTATCAAAGATATAAAAGTCAGGTGTGCATGCAGCTAAATAGGCCTTGGCGGTGGCTTGGCTTTCATCGTACAAGTACGGAAATGGAAACTTCATTGAAGTAGCTAACTCACACATTTTATCAGGCGCATCATCCGGGAAATTAACCGCATCGTTTGCGCTGATCGCAACAAACTGAATACCTTTAGCTTGATAATCATTTGCTAATTTCACTAACTCATCACGCACATGCACGACGTACGGGCAGTGATTACAGATAAACATAACAACTGTTGCCACATCCGATTTAAAGTCTTGAATGGAAAAAGTGTCGCCTGAAACGGTATCAGGTAATAGAAAATCTGGAGCTTGGGTGCCCAGTGGAAACATGTTAGAGGGGGTTAATGACATGGTATTCTCCTACGTTTGAGTGCGGTGGACCAAGGTTGCAGCAGATTGATCACTTGCTAATACGACCATTTCACTGATGTTCACATGCTTGGGGCGTGTTACGGCATATACAATTGCATCGGCAATATCAGCGCCTGATAAGGGCGTCATGCCTTGATACGTTTGATCAGCCAAGGTTTGATCTTGCTTGAAGCGCACCAAGCTAAATTCAGTTTTGACCATACCAGGGCTAATGTTCGTCACGCGGATTGGCTCGCCCAGCAAATCTATTTTCAATCCTCGGGTAAAAGCTTCTACCGCGTGTTTAGTCGCGCAGTAAACAGCGCCTTTTGCATACACTTCGCGACCGGCGATGGAACTCACATTGACAATGTGCCCCATGTTTCGCGCTAACATCAGGGGAATAACAGCGCGGGTTACATACAATAAGCCTTTAAGGTTGGTATCAATCATTTGTTCCCAATCAGCCAGATCACTGTTTTGCACCTTGGCAAGTCCCGCAGCCAGGCCGGCATTATTAATTAAGATGTCGATTTGATCCCACGGGCTTGATAAATCATTAATGCTTGTTATGACTTGCTTTGAGTTTGTAACGTCTAGCGGTAGCACAAAGGTGTTAACATCAAATTCTTGTTTGAGTTCGTGAGCCAATGCTTCGCATCGGTCAACCCGTCTGGCAGCTAAAATAATATTAGCGCCTTCTGCCGCCAGCGCGTTGGCACAGGCCGCGCCAATGCCGCTAGAAGCACCAGTGATCAGAACAGTTTTTTGTGTTAATTTTTTCATTATATACCTGAACATGATTTTGAAGACGATAGACTGTATCATAACTTTTAATGAAACGTATAGCCCCTCACACCACAGCCGAATTAATGCAACGTGCTCAGACCCTACAAGGTCTGACTTTGCAGCAATTGGCGCAACGCTGTGGACTGCAGGTACCCCAGAATTTGCAACGTGACAAAGGGTGGATAGGGCAGGCATTAGAATTATATTTAGGCGCAACGGCTGCTAATTTAGCTGAGCCGGATTTTCAGCAGTTAGGCATAGAATTAAAAACCATTCCGCTCAATGCCGTGGGCAAACCGCGTGAATCGACTTTTGTTTCGAGTATTTCGTTGTTGGAGATCGCTCAAAAGACTTGGCAAACATCTGTCGTCAAAAAAAAATTGTCACACGTGTTATGGATACCGGTTGAGGGAGATCCTGCTATTGCTGTGGCCGCGCGTCGTATGGGTCAAGCCATATTGTGGCAACCTACTGCGGAGCAAGAGCACTGTCTCAAAACAGATTGGCAAGAGTTAACAGATTATATTAGTTTAGGGCAGTTAGATAAGATCACAGCTCGCCTGGGGCGGTATTTACAAATACGGCCCAAAGCGGCGAATGCCAAAGCCTTGTGTTGGGCATTTGATGAGAACGGCCATAAAATTCAAACCTTACCCCGCGGATTTTATTTGCGAACGAAGTTTACGGAGCAGGTTTTAAGTTAAAGCTAACCGGCCAAAAAATTAAAAAAGATCCCGGTGAAAATACATAATCCTACCCAGTGATTATTTAAAAACGCTCGAAAGCATTGTTGGGGTTGACGATTGCGGATCAACACTTGCTGATAGATAGAAAACCCCATGGCTGCAGCAAGACCTGCATAATACCAAACAGTGAACTGCTGCCAATAACCAAAACCGAATAACGCAACAAAGAATAGACAATGTAACAACGCGAGAATTTTTTTATCGGCCGCGCCAAACCAAATTGCCGTTGACTTCAATCCCAACTTTAAATCATCTTCGCGATCTGCCATGGCGTAAAAGGTATCGTAAATCACCGCCCAAATTATTGCGATTAAAAACAAAATCCACGCATCAACCGGTACGCTGCCGGTTTGCGCGGCAAACGCCATTGGAATACTCCAACTAAACGCAATACCTAATACAGCTTGTGGTGCGTGAATAAAGCGTTTCATCCAGGGGTATAGCAAGGTCAGTGCCGCACCGACGACAGCTAATTTAATCACTAAGCTATTGAGCATTAATACCAATAAGAAGGCTACAAGCATCAAGCTAAAACTTACCGCTAAGGCTTCTGGTGCGCTGATTAAACCTGCTGTGAGTGGACGTTGTTGAGTGCGATCCACATGGCTATCGAAGTTGCGATCGGTAAAATCGTTAAACGCGCAACCGGCCGATCGCATTAAGAAGGTACCGATGATAAAAATGATGAGTACTAAGGGTTGCGGCCGACCCTGACCGGCGATCCACAAACCCCACAAGCATGGCCACAACAATAAGTAAAAGCCAATCGGTTTGTCAAAACGGATCAGCTGGCTGTAATACTGTAAACGATCATGCATTGTCAGAATGTGTTGCTAAGGGATAGAGGGTTCGGTAAAAACTCGCCACAAAATAAAATACCACGTAAGCCATCGAATATGCCATTAAGCTATGCTGGATCTTCGGGTAAGTCCACAAAATACCTAAGCCGGCAATGCCATAAACGATAGAGGCAATTAGCATGGCAGCGCGCACGGCATGGCGGCGACTTAAATAATCCATGCGAGAAGGGTAGACATATTTGATCGGCACGAAAATCATTAACGATAAAAAGCTGATGATCCACGCATTAGTGCTAGGCTGCATTTGAAATAAAAATAAATAAAACACCACGATATTCCAATAACACGGAAAGCCCTTAAAAAAGTGGTCGGGCGTCTTGGCATCGTTTTGGGTGAACTGATACGCTGACGTTAACACCATGATCACAATCACTAACTCTGCGAATGCGGGAGGCAATAAGGATTTGTTGATCAGTAAAAAGAAGGCGGGGGTGATCACGTAGTTAAGATAATCCACCATATTATCCAACAAAACACCATCGATTTTCGCCGCATACGTCGTGACTTTTAAGCTACGCGCCAAGGTGCCGTCAATCGCATCCACAAAAATCGCCGCACTCATCCACCAAAAGGCGATGATCGGTTGATGGTTATAAATGGCTTTTAAGGTATACACACCCATCACCGCCGTACTGGCCGTGAATAAATGCACGCCCCAGGCGGCTAACTTGCGTGTCAGTGATTGAGTATATGTCATGACTGGCGTCTTAATTAAAGCGCCTACCATAGTCAAAGCCATAAGCGGGGTCAAGTCTTCTCTTCACTCAAGCTAACTCATCAACTGCAGATATCGCTATTTGCTTGAGTGAAGAGAAGACTTGACCCCGCCTCGGGTTTTGCTTGACAAAACATGTACACAAAGGCATGATACGTCACCAATTCCACCGGGAGGAAAAGTTTTGGCAAATATTAAATCTGCAATTAAACGGGCACGGCAAAATCCTAAACGCCGTCATCATAATGCGAGCATTCGCTCGATGTTTCGTACCTGCATTAAAAAGGTGTTAGCTGCGATCAAAGCGGGTGATAAGTCAGTTGCGCAAGAGGCCTTTAAAGCTGCTGAATCCGTGATTGATAAAGTGGCTAACAAAGGTTTGATCCACAAGAACAAAGCCGCACGTCATAAAAAACGCTTAAGTGCGCAAGTTAAGGCGCTTTAGGCAGCGATAGGGGTCAAGTTTTATGACCCCTTGTCCACGGTTTATTGACACGCCTCTTTATGCCCTTTACATATAATTATGCAGGGGTGAGAAGGAGAGCACCAGCCTGGGCTGATCAGTTATCTCCTAACCGCTCCATCAATTTATAGCATAACTCTCGGGTGGAATCTGGCTTTAAGGCCGAAATACAAAAGACGGGGCCTTGCCAGTTCAGCGCACCAAGCAAGGCTTGTTGGCGCGAGGCCCATTCTGCTTCATCCAATAAATCTTGTTTATTGAGTACTAGCCAGCGTTCTTTAGCGGCTAAGTCGGCATTGAATTGTTCTAATTCGCGAATAATGGTTTGCGCGGCATCGATAGGGTCGCTGCCATCGAGAGGGGCCATGTCGATGATGTGTAGTAAAACGCGAGTGCGGGATAGATGTTTGAGAAATTGTATGCCTAAGCCCGCGCCCTCGGCAGCTCCACCAATTAACCCTGGGATGTCGGCGATCACAAAGCTTTGACCGGTCGCTACGCGGACTACGCCGAGGTTGGGGTATAAGGTCGTAAAGGGATAATCGGCGACTTTGGGTTTGGCGTTGGACACCGAGCGGATCAAGGTGGATTTTCCGGCATTGGGTAAACCCAATAAGCCAACATCGGCCAGTACGGTTAATTCTAATTTCAGCGGTCTGGATTCGCCTGCAGTGCCAGGCGTGATTTGGCGGGGCGTGCGGTTAGTCGATGACTTAAAACGGGTGTTGCCAAGACCGTGTTCGCCGCCTTTGGCGACTAATAGTTTCGACTTTGCCGTGGTTAAATCACCTAAACATTCTTCGGTATCTTGATCAAATACCCGGGTGCCGACGGGCACGCGGATCAACAGATCCTTGCCTCTGGCGCCGGTGCGTTCTTTGCCCATGCCATGTTGGCCGTTTTCCGCATTGAAAATGCGTTTTAAGCGAAAGTCAGCTAAGGTATTTAAATTAGCATCGGTTACGCAATAAACACTACCGCCATCGCCACCGTCGCCGCCATCGGGCCCGCCTCTAGGGATGTATTTTTCACGCCTAAAGCTCATAGAGCCCGGGCCGCCTTTGCCAGCGTGAATGGTAATGGTGGCTTCGTCTACAAATTTCATGAGGGATCTCGTGATGGGGTCAAGTCTTTCTTTGCAAAGTTCGTGGCACACGAACTTTGCAAAGAAAGACTTGACCCCTGGAGCGTTTATTCTGCCGCAGCAGCTTCCAGCGGTTCAACTCTAACAAATCGACGGTTCAGAGGACCTTTACGTAAGAACACCACTTTGCCGTCAACTAAGGCAAACAAAGTATGATCGCGCCCTAAACCTACGTTTTTACCGGGATGGAATCGTGTGCCGCGTTGTCGCACAATGATAGAACCGGCTGAAATTGTTTCGCCGCCATAGGCTTTTACACCTAAATACTTTGGGTTAGAATCGCGGCCGTTTCGGGTACTACCGCCAGCTTTCTTATGTGCCATGGTTTAATCCTCTGTTGCTTTGGGTTTAGCTGCTTTAGCTTTCGGCTTCGCTGCAGCTTTTTCCGTAGCAGGGGCAGCTTCTTCAGCTTTTTGTACAGGCTTCGCCGCAACCGCTTTTTTGGCAGCTTTGGGCTTACCTAAGCCAAGATCGGTGATCCTAACTTCGGTGTAATCTTGACGATGACCCATTTGTTTGCGGTGGTGCTTACGGCGACGGAACTTAATGATCCGAATTTTAGGATGGCGGCCATGGTCTAGGACCTCAGCTTTAACCGTTTTACCACCCAGTACTGGGTCGCCGATTTGAATATTTTCACCATCAGCCAGCATTAATACTTGGTCGAATTCAATGGTATCACCCGTGGCGACATCGAGTTTTTCAAACTTAATGACTTCGCCTTCGGTTACGCGGTATTGTTTACCGCCTGTTTTAATCACAGCATACATATGTCAGACTCCTGGTCTTCGCTGCCGTGCCGGGTGTCGGCACTGTTCAGTTAATTGGCGGGTGATTTTAGAGGATCTTAACCAGAAATGCAAGCGGCGCGCCCTTTTATGAGGAATTCAATCATGCGGTGTGTGTTTCGTTTCGCTATTTTATCATTGGGTATGTTGTTGGTTAATGCCAGTTGGGCTGAGCCCATGGTACAAGAACCATATGGCGTTTATATCTCACTGTTTGGCGGCGTGGCGTCTACGCCTGAGGTGACCGGTAGCGTTGGCAGTAGCGCTACGGGGAAGGTGCGCTACCATCGATTGTTTTCAGGTACAAGCGCGGATAATCTGCCGTTTCACTTTGGAGTCGGCTTGGGCTACAAGAATGGGCCGTTTCGTTATGAGGCGGTATTCCAGTTTATGCGCTCTAAATATCTCGATTTAACGACCGGTGGCAGCAAAGTGAGTGGATTTAGTGGCGATACGCAAGTTGTGGCGGGCATGGCGAATCTATTTTATGACTTTGATCAATTCCACACGGATTCGGGTTGGGTGATGTATTTAGGTGGTGGTGCCGGTTATGCCGATGTAGAAAATGAAGCTAAGTTTTCGACGGCAAGCTTAAATACCAGTGCTTCCCAAGGGTTGTTTGCACTGCAAGGCATTGCGGGAATGGGTTATCATTTCTGCCAAGAGGCGACGATGTTCTTTGATTATCGTTACTTCTTCACCCCAAGTAAGGTGGATTTTACGGGTAAGCGTTATCAAAATCATTTGTTCACAGTGGGTTTAAACATTTATATCAAACCGCAATCAAATCTTGCATAGCGGGTGTTAATGTGTAAAATACTTGTAATCGCTCACTTCAATAAGAATAACAAGGGGATAAATATGGTTAAAAATATTGGCTTAGCTGTAGCAGCTGCTTTGGCACTTAGTGTGAGTTATTCAGCTTCGGCTGCGTACGGTGTGCCTGAACAAGCTCCGGCGCCAGTACCTGCACCGACCACTGACCAATGGTATGTTACGGGTTCCGGCGGCGTGGCATTCACCCCTGACGTAAGCACTTCAAAGGGTAACTTGCAATATGAACTCGGTTTCGATATCAGTGGTGCTGTGGGTTATAAAATGGATTCTTGCCGGTATGAAGTGCAATATATTTTTCAACGCACCGATCATAAATCGCTAGCTAAGGTTAACAACACGGGCCGTACTGAGGTGAACTCTGCGCTGGCAAATGTGTATTATGACTTCGGTTATGATGAAGCCCGCCCATTTTTATTTATCGGTGCTGGCTGGGCTAATATTAAGGCGAGCGGTGGTGTGGCGACTAGCTCTAGCAAAGATGATGAGTTTGCCTATCAAGGTGGTGGTGGTGTTAACTTCGACCTTGGTAACGACTTAACGGGTTTTCTATCCGCTGCCTATTTTGGTACGACCAAAGCTAATAAGCAACTGGGTGACCGTTACCAAAACGTATTATTCAACGCCGGTGTGACAGCGTATATGGACGTTTGATCTGAACGTTATTTTTTATTTGGATACCGCTGCGCTTGTTGGCTCAATGGAATATGGCAGCGCCAATTGCTTTAAATGGACGTGACCGTTAATCGAGGCTTCTTCAATGCCTTGCCACGCTTGCTGCATGACGATTAAAGCCAGCCATTGTTTCGGATCAGACTCAATGGTATCGACGATGTAACCCACAGTTTTTCCGTTTTCCAGTTCAACCACGGCAAGTCCTGGCTGCAGATGTTCGGTGATAGAAACTTCATACAAATACATATGGTGTTTAAGTGTGCCGCGATAGTGTAAACGCGCAATGACTTCTTGTCCCAGGTAACAACCTTTTTCAAAATCGAGCCCACCTAGCAAATGAAAATTAACACGGTGTGGTAAAAATTTCTCTTGTGTAACCGGGTAAATGGTTGGGGTGCCCGTGATGATGTCGGTGTAATGCCAGGTGTCATCGCTGAGTAGAGTTAACTGTTGGCAATGCGTTTGGCAAAACGTTTCAGTCGCGTTGAATAATCCGAAACAGGCAAAACGTGGGTGTGGGCCTGGGAACTGCACAAAGATCAAGTCTTGTTGATGCACAACCGTGTCGTTCTCAATCGTGCCGTGGAGATCTAAAATATTCATACTGTTAGGGCCACCGAAAGCAAATAGTTCGTAATGTGCGGCAAGACAGACGGTTACCTTAGAAAAAACAGTATATTTTTCTAAGCTGTGTTTCATCACCTGTAGCATAGCGCTAGGCATAAATAATAAGTATTCTTCGCCAATACGCACAATGCGAAAATTTGCAATCATCCGTCCTTGATTATTGCAATAACACCCAATGGCGGAATGTTCAGGTGTTAATTGGGTTACATCACAACTCACCTGGCCTTGCAAAAACGTTGCAGCATCGGGCCCGCATATTTTTAATAAGCCATAGTGTGTTAGATCGCTAATATAATTAAGCGATGGCGTGTCGGTGAGGGGGTGAGTTTGATTAAGCTCAACGCCTTGGGTTCGTAGACATTCAATAAGTTGCTGCGACATGTAGTCGGATCCGCTGTTTCCTAGATCGTTTGATCACTATAGCTTTTAGACTTAGTATTAGCAAGCAAGGTGATCATATCAAAAAGGAATGTTATGAAACTGTATTCATATTACCGATCGACCGCGGCGTATCGAGTCCGTATTGCATTGCATCTCAAGGGTGTCGACTATGATATCGTGCCGGTAAATTTGTTGGAAGATGAACAGAACGATGCGTCGTATAGGCAAGACAATCCGCAAGCCCGAGTGCCGTTGTGGGTAGAGGGTGACTTCAAACTGGGGCAATCGCTGGCGATCATTGACTATTTGGAGCAAGTGTATCCCGAGCCTGCGCTTTACCCTGCCGATCCAAAACAACGCGCTCGGGTGAGTTATTTGGCGCAAATCATAGCTTGTGATATGCATCCCTTAAATAATTTATCTGTGTTGCGCTATCTCGAAAATGCTTTGGGCCAGGATCGGGCTGAGCGTATGCAATGGTATCATCATTGGTTGCAACAAGGTTTTGATGCCTTGGAAAAGGCAATTCAGGCAACGCCATCAACTGGGCGCTGCTGTTTAGGGAATGAAGTGACCCTTGCGGATATTTGTTTGATCCCTCAGATCTATAATGCTAAGCGTTTTAACTTTAGCATGGAGCGTTATCCCAGTTTGATGGCGATCGATGAATATTGCTTAAGCCTGCCCGCGTTTCAGCAAGCCTCGCCGGAGCTTCAGCCTGATGCAGTGAAACCAACAGAATAAGCTTGTATTTAGCCGTGGCCAGAAAGTCATAGGGCTTTTGTGCATTGAACGTATCTAAATATTTTTGAGAAACCCAAGCTTCTTATACGGGTGTGTTCGGCTTAACTCCGGCAGTGCTTGCGGATCACCACATAAGCGTTCCCGCGCCCACGTTTTAATTTTATCTAACAACTGTGTTTGA
>SDBT01021296.1_pt1 | contig 10137 bp, 11 predicted proteins | sample 2277101 | NCBI WGS metagenome assembly SDBT01 (sample SAMN10404973, study PRJNA504765) | marine sediment metagenome | isolation source: marine sediment core GS10_PC15, 103 cmbsf | place: Arctic Ocean: Southern Knipovich Ridge | collected 2010
ATTGTAGCGGTTGCCAGGAAGATGCTTGAGATTCTGTGGGTTCTGCATACAAGAAAAGAACTGTATCAATCTCCCGTTGTCGCTGATCACTCGAGAATAATAGCTAAATTAAAGCGATATGGACTGATATTTGAATAAAAGTACTTGACTTACAACATAGGATATTTTTGGCTTAAGCGTTGCCTACACAATAAAAGATAATGTCCAGGTGGGAGGAAGGTATAGGGGAAGCCTGCGCTCTTCCCTGGGGGAACAGAGTACAGTCCCGCTGCGCTTCAACAATGAGTTCGGGGTTAATGTTAGCTGGGACCCGAATAAGTGAAGGGTAGCTTGTAAAACTTCCTGCATAATTCATTAATCTTCCGCTTCTACCAAAGAAGTATAAAACTGTAAAGCTATTCTCCCGAATTTGCCCGGCGTTGCCAATCTTCTCAAATTATTATATCCCACCGGAAGGCTTTAAGCACATTTTAGGAAAATATAGAGCCAAGCATTATTATTTTCCTTGCCTGCTCTTGTCCATCACTTCCAATAGATTCCGGTTCTTAAAACACCCTGACTATCCCCAGGGTATTAGGTTTCTATGAGGAGTCGCACCCCAGACCACTTTAATATACTCCTCACAGCTTCGATCGAAAAACGATACAGAACAAGGTGTGACTCCTCATAGAAACAGTTGTGCGGAGTCGCTTCGCGATACTATGGGTATTCAATATCCGCGAACTACAAGCTCAATTTCTTGTTTTGATGAAGTTTTTTGTATTTGGTGAGGCGCAAAGGTATTCTCATTGCTTTTTCATTCAATAAATACTTCTCCTGAGAGCAAACGTTATGCAATACTACATTATTCTCTGATAGTTCCTCCTCTTCAGGCATATGAATAGAGCTTGAGGGATATATATCCTTTTTAATATTGTTGGCTCAGGCTTTCTGTTCATGATGAATCCAATCTGCATGTATTTTCTAAAACAGTTACCGGTTCGATGACCATAACTATGAACATTTTTCCCTTCTGACATTCAGGGCAAACCAGATAGTCATTCTCACTTATACCAACCATTAAAGACTTACCTGTGTCGGGGTTTTCTTCTGCAGTTTCATCATCACTTGTGGGCTTATAGAGAATTTCCCGGCACTTGATCAACATTTCCTTTTTATTTCGGTTGCTCAATATTCCATAAAAACGGATTCTCACAAATCTTTTTGGGATGACATGAAGCAAAAAACGTCTCATAAACTCTTCTACAGAAACAGACATCGTTTTCATGGTATTCCCGTCTTTGTAATCTCTCCATTTGAATATAACTCTATTTTTCTTTATATATGTTGGAAAAGATTGGTAGAGGATAATAGGTAAGGGGGTGAAATAAAGGTTGCGGTTGCGGTTTTATGTGTTAACATTAAAAGTAAGGGGGAACAAATGAATGAGTTAACTGTAATGTCGGAGGAAGACAGAGAAAAGTATCCCATGGTTTTTGAAGGACTGAAAAAGGTAGACGATTTATTCAGTTCGATAAAAGATTGGAAGGACATTGAGAAGCTGTTTTTTATGGGGAACGGGTTGTCAAAAAACACGTACAAAACCTATATGTATGCAACAAAAGAGTTTTTTGAGTTCGTGGACAATTTAAACCCACTACAAGTTAAGCCGCGACACATTGAATTGTGGTACAACAGCTTGGTTGAGAGATTAGATAAGAAGTCTTGTGCGTTGAAGATCGCAGGGTTGAAAAAGTTCTTCAAGAATGTCAAAGAAAAATGTCCACTTTGCATTTCACCATTCGAAGTAATGGATAAAAAGTTGTTGAAGAAAATAATGAAAATTCCGAAATCAAATGGACGGCCTGAGGCGTTGAGTAAAGATGAACTTGATAAGTTGTTAGAGTTTTTGAGAAAGAATAAAAGCAATGTAGGGGTGAGAAGTTATGCATTGGTTCAAATGTTATCTGCGACAGCAATGAGGATAAGTGCGCTGATGGATGTGAGCATGAGTGACATTTATGAGAACAATGGCAAACGTTACATCGATGTACTTGGTAAAGGAAATAAAAGACGGCAAGTATTTTTGAGGGATGAAGCATTTGAAGCTGTAATGATGTACCATAAAAAAGTATACGGCGAAGTTCCATCAGAAGATGAGTATATATTTTATAGTCTGCGTGGAGATAAATGGGCTTCGAACTCTGCATGGACAGCAATTGATAAGATATCGAAAGAAGTAAATGAGATAAACTTGTTCGGAAGACAACAAAAGTTGTATCCTCACTTATTTAGGAAAAGTTGTCTGACGGGGTTGTATAGGGAAAAAATGCCAATTGTAGAAATAATGCGCTTTTCGGGACACAGTGATTACAAAACTTTAATCGATAACTATCTTGCTGAGGGGGAAAGCCCAGAGCTATATTTGGACAAGCTGTTTAAGAAGACATAAATGAACCCAAGTGTGGAGATGTAAAAAGTCTACTGATTTTGGTTGACTTTTTTTCCGAATGAGTTACAATAATATAGTATAAAGAAAGATAGGAACTACAGGTTCTCGGAACAGAGAAATAAAGGTTGGATTATTACCCTGCCAACGAATTCCTGCCTACCAAAAAAGCAGTAAAATTTCATTTAAAATCAAGCTGAGATAGCCTAAAAATCAGCCTGTATACGCGTATATCTTGATGATATGATGCCCAAAATCGATAGGTATAGATAAATGCCATATAGTATAAATATGTCTACTAAGCTCATTTTTACTAATATTAGTAATCCTTTCCGCGAGTAAACGGAATTTAGTAACAAAGCCGTAGTACAGGCGATAGGAAAAAAGATTGGACAAAATATAAGGAAATAGGGAGGATTGAAAACATGAGAGGAACAATGTCGCTTTCAATGGATATTAGTACGGGGGAAATAGTGAAAAAAAATGCAGAGGAGGATGGTCTTAAACAATGTAAATATATTGAAAGGCTTATTTTGAAGGATGAAGAGAAAAGGCGTAAGCAGGGGAAAAAGAAAAAGTAGGAGGTCGGATACGGCCAAGATAATCCAGGAATGTGGGTAATTCTAATAATAGAAGGCGGATAACTAAATGAAAAACCCGAAAGCTGTAGCAAAAAAGATTTATGAGGAACAAGGTGGCGACCCACCGAAGTCAGATGGTGGATACCAAGTTCACTGTCCATGCCATGATGACAAAAACCCGAGTTTGAGCGTAACTCCTAAAGGAACTACAGTATTAGTACATTGTCATGCCGGTTGTGAATCCGAAGATATTATAGAGTATTTTCGGTCGAAAGGAATATGGCCGAAGGGAAAATCAAATAATCCATTTGAGAACTATCAACTTACTAATATTTATAACTATCCAAATAAAAATGGGGAAAAATTTCATAGAATTTTAAAGTATACAAATAAGGTTGATAAGGATGCTAAGCCTAAATACAGTCAACAAATCCTAAATAAAGACGGGAAATGGATTAAAGGCTTACATAAGAAAAAGCCAGTTCTCTATAAACTCCCACAAATTATTAAAGCTGTTAAAGAGGGGAAAACAATATTTATATGCGAAGGTGAGAAGGATGCAGACACTGTACGCAAAATGGGTTTCCATGTGACTACAAATCCAATGGGCGCAAGTAAATGGAGGCAGAATTACACCGAAACTTTAAAAGGCGCCGAGATAGTAATTTGTCCGGATAATGATGAAGCAGGAAGAGAGCATGTTTCAACAGTATTAAGGGCGCTTTATAGGCATGTCAAATCGATTAAAGTGTTAAAGTTTAAGGGTCTCGCCGAAGGTGAAGACGTTTCGGACTGGGTTGAAAAGGGTGGAACTGCCGACGAGTTTAATAAATTACAAAAGGAAACACCCTTTGAACCAGAGCCTGAAAAGATTGCTTATAGCGATCTTGTGGACAAACCTGGTAGCGGTTACATAGGTATTCAAGATTTCGATATTGCCGCGAGTTTTTATGATACTTATGGAGATTCATTACATTACCGTCATGATTTAGAGTGGGTTTATTGGGATGAAACAAGATGGGTAAAGGATATAATTTATAAAAGGTATTTGTATGGAAAAGACACACTTACCACATTAGAAAGTGAATGTAATGCAGCGAAGGACGACGACGATAAACCTATTACGTTACAATCAAGAGAGCGTTTAATGGCAATGATTGAGGTTTCAAAAAACGATTTTGCTATAGACCCTAATGAGTTTGATTCTCCGGGGAAATGTAAATATCTATTAAACTTAAAAAATGGAACTATAGATTTAAGAACTGGTGAGCTGAATCCACATAATAGAGCAAATCTCATAACTAAATTAATACCAATTAAGTATAATAAGAATGCAGAATGTCCTATGTTTTCAGATTGGCTGGATTTAATAACGGATAAAAATGAAGAATTGCGGAGATATTTACTACAAGCTGCAGGATATAATTTTATCGGAGAGGCAGGGGAAAGGAATATTTTTGTTCTGTACGGTGATGGAAATAATGGGAAAACAACCCTTTTGAGTGTTTTATTTTGGTTAATGGGTGGCCCGCAAGGAGATTACGCATCAACTATTGATTCTACGACCATAACCAAGACATATTACGATCAAATTCCTACCGATATTGCGAGTTTGAAAGGAATCCGATTTGCATATTGTTCAGAAAAATTAAAGCAAAAAGAGTTAGATATTGAAATGTTGAAGTATATGTGTGGTGGTGAAGCGACTTTGAGAGCGAGAAAGATGAGACAGGATTATTTTAACTTTGAGCCGGTATTCAAATTATGGATTATGACAAATGAAAAACCATTCATCGACCCGGATTCAAAAGCAATTTGGAATCGGTTAAAAATAATCCCCTTTATTGTAGACATAATGGAGAAAAAAAAGGATATACCCCTCTATTGGAAGAAATTATTGAAAGCAGAAGGCGCGGGTATTTTGAATTTAATTTTAAAGGGATGCAGAGATTATTTAGACAATGGATTAATAGAAATCCAAACTGTTAAAAAAGCGACCGACGAGTTTAGAGACTCGTTAGACGAAGTTCAACCAATTTTAGACGAGTATTATGACATAAAGAAGAATTATCAATCAATTGCCCCTGATGAAGTTAACGCAGGAAATATACAAAAATATTGGTATGAACAAAGTTCGCATATATATAAAGTTTGGAAAAAAATCCGTATGGCCGAAGTGGACGAAAAAGATTTGATGAAGTTAAAATCGTTTTGCGCGGTTATGGATAGAAAGAAATTCCAAAAAACGACGAGGCTAACGGGTGGAAAAACTTATATTTTAGGGATACGGCGTAAAAAAAGTATGCCGTCATCTCTCTACGACGTGTAATTTATTGTCGATTGTCGGTTATTGTCGGTTTTTTCTACTATCAATCTTAGATTAAATATAAAAATCTATTTAAGGATATAAGAAATATAGGTATTTAATATATATAAATAAACATAATTAGAGTAACCGACAATAACCGACAATCGACAATTTAGTACTTCGGCATAATTCTTTTGGATTATGTATAGGTTATCCGCCTATGCCCTGCATCGACCTTTAACAAGGTTGGTGCGGGGATATTTTTAAACTTACCTTAAGTATTTTTTTTACGGAAATAGGCATAGAAATATACTGAACTACACCGATGATGTGGGGAATATAGGGAATTTGGCGAATAGTCGAGAGAAAAACGACATAAAAGTAGAGGATTACGGGTTAATACATGAATAGGCGTAAGAAGTTCGAAATAACTGGAGTCCATAATCATTGTATGTTATTGCAATATTTCGGGTTGTCGAATATTGAAATATCGAAAAGGGTCCACAAGAACGTCGGCACTATCTCAACTTGGGTTAACGATTCGAGATATCAAAAAGCGTATAAAGAATATTCTGAAAGGCTTGAACCTATTATGAGAGAAGAATTAAGAAAAGAGATTGACCAAATGGCTCAAGACGACATGGGTCAAATGGATTTAATGGATCGAATATGGGAATTAGAAAAAGAAATAAAGCGGAGAGAGAGAAGGGAGCGGAAACTTAAAACAGAACCGAAAAAGGAGCTGAAAACGGAACCGAAAAAGGAAATAGTAGAAGAAGATACAATGGTACAAATGAGTAAGGAAGAGCAATTATCGGCCTTTCTCGAGTCTTAGGATTTCCAAGCGAATAGATATAATGAGACAGAAGTTGAATGAAAATAAAATGGAAAATGAAGAGAAGAATTCACTTGAAGAAATAATTAATTATATAAAAGCATGGTTAAAATTATATAAAGAAAATCAAAAAGCTGTTGGGTCGCTACAAATAATCTTAAAATACTTCATCTAAATTTTTTGCACTTTTTAATCTATCAAACGTTGTATATCTAGGGCCTTGTGGGGCTTTTGCTTTACCTTCCGGTTTAGGAATTAATTTTAAAGGTCCTAATTTTTTTACCTGTTCTTTGAAATAAATTATGAATTTATCAGTTTCTTTATATCTCTCAATTTTAGATACTTCCGCATAATGTGTTATGGCTGATATCGGAGCCGTTTGGTAACCAGCAATATATTTTATTTGATCTTTCATTGATTTTGATATTCTGATTGCATACCAGCAATTTTCTCCTAAAAAAACTTCTTCAAAACCCTCTTGATTAGCAGGAACGACTATTGTATCGACACTTTCAATTACTCCCCCGGCGACTTTACTTTCTTTGAATTCTCGTATATCTGCTTGAAATGGCGTATATTTGTGTACATGGGACTTTAATACTTCTTCTTCATATGTAGCAAAAGTTTGAAATTCAACAACTTCTGTATTCATTGTTAATTGTGTAAGAACCTTTGTTAAATCATCTGTTATCTGGTCAATTACTATTATTGCCCCAACAGGCTTATCAAAGATAATTAATTCGAGAAAAGCATCAATGTTTCTTATATTAAGGGACTTTAATTTATGTTCCATGAAAGATTTCTTTTCGGTTTCTTTTATTATATCGTTTAATAAAAACCCCTTAATTTTTCTCCCGCTTGCTTTATAGGAAATTGAAAATTTTAACAATTGTTGGCCGATATGAGAAAAAGGATCATGCGTCGATAATTCATTTTCGATTATATATAATCGGGGATCATTTTTAAACGAGAAGTCAATTAAATAACCATCTGGTATTGATAATATATCACCTCCTCCTATTCTTTTCTTAATATCTATATATATGGATTCTTTCCCAAATAATTCCTTTGAATGGATGATAACCTCTTTTTCTAATTCGTCTTCCAAATCCCATTGATATTGCATATAAACTTTCTCAGCTATTAGTAAATTTTCCATCATTTTTCCTCTTTCATTGTTGGTACCCGGACTATTATTCTAAAAAGTTAGGTCTTTACCCGAAATAAAGTCTAAGAAGAAATTGAAAAAATATTAAATAAAGCGACACTTAACAGACTTTTTTATCTAATCTTATAGTAACTTTTCAGGCTGAAAAATCAAGTTTTTTCAGTAGCCAAAACTTCATAAAATATTGCTTTTAAAACGCTGAGCATCCCTCTAGGAAGGGAGATAAAGCTGGAAAGGAAGATTCCGGGAGTTGGAACAGCAGTTTATACAATTCCATGGAAGCAAGTGGTAGACTTTTTCACGCCGATAACAATGGAGGTTGAGATGGAAACGCCGGTAGTGAAAGAAGTAGATTTTAAGACACCGGTAATAAAAGAGGTTGACTGGGATACACCGATTAAAGGAAAATAAAGAACCAAGACATTATATAACAATGTGACATTTATATTGATACTTATGAAAGTTCCTTAAATGCGGAACTTTTTTTTATGATGAAACCTCAATAGAGAAAATAATATTGGTAATATATTGACAGAAAGTATGGTTTATAGGATACTAAAATTAAATAAAATAGGGGGAAAGGAAGATGAAAAAGCTCGTTTTAGTTTTTGGGTTACTATTACTACTTGTGCTTTCAAATTGTGGGGGTGAAGAAGAACAACGATGGGTGAACGGCGAGCTGTGGGAATTTGACCTTTGGATTACCGTACTTGAAACACGCCAATCCTATGAAGGCAGGTATTGGTTTAGATACGAGGTTGAGAATATAAGTGATTTCTTTGTTAATGAGTATACGATTGAGTTCGAAGTGACGGAGTATGACGGAGAAAGTTTTAATGTTGAATGTAAAGGTTATTCAATCGCTCCGGGACAAATATCTGAGACAATAATCTATACTCAAGTAAAACCTGCACCTTGTCTTGAGGAAGAGTGGGATGAGTTATGGGGGGACTACTTTGCCCATGTTCAAGTTTCGAATGTTATCATACATAAGTAGAATATACAAAGAAAAACTCTTATATTTATCTTGATAAATCGGGGAACTTGTGGGATGATAATCAGGAAATAGTGTGAAAGAAATAATAAATGAATTATTTTCTTGATAAGTAAGATAATCAGTGATAATATATTGTGGCATATTATTAAATGTGGTATTATATAAGATAGGGGGTAAATATGACAATTTGTATATCCGTCATTTGCGATAATAGTTCAAAATTAATAGTAGCCTCTGACAGTATGTTAACAAACGAAATGCTTTCAATACAATTTGAGCACTTAACAAAAAAAATGACAGAACTTTCCAACAAGTGTATAGCATTGACTGCGGGGGATGCTTTAGCTCATACAGAACTTTTTAATGCTGTTCAATGTGAAATTGATAGGTTGAAAGAACCATCTATTTTAAAGATTGTAGCAACTGTTAAGGAATGTTATCAAGGAATTCGGAAAAGAGTAATATGCGAAAGAATTCTAAAACCGCGGGGTTTTAATGATTTCGACGAGTTTTATCATGCCCATAGGTTTGTAGATTCCGATATAGTAAAATCAATTCAATTTGAGGTTGATAGATATGATTATGGTTTACAAATAATTATTTCCGGTATAAGTGGAGGTAAGGCTCATATATTTAGTATTTCCGATCCGGGAACATCAAATTGTTTTAATTCTATAGGGTTTCATGCGATCGGTTCAGGACTTCCACACGCAATAAATACACTTATCGCACGAGGATGTCATCAGGAAATGTCTTTAGAAGAGACGTTATTGATTGTATATGAAGCTAAAAAACTTGCTGAGAGAGCTCCTGGTGTTGGTATAAAGACGAACATTGCAATTATTCATAAAAAAGGAATTACGTTATTACCACAGGAAAGACTTAACATATTGAAAGAAATATACGATAAATGGGTTAGAAAGGAACAATCTTGGTTAGAAGAAACTCAGTCTTTTTTAAATGAATTAGGAATACCAAAAATAGGAGTAAAAAAATGAATGAAACCATCGATAAAAATATAAATGATTACAAAATTGAAATTAGAAAACGGGTAGAAAAGTTTAATAGGCCGTTGAACGAGTTTAAAAATAGAATTTTGGAAATAAATAAAGAGATATCATTAAGAAAAAATAAATGTCCGGGAAAGATCAAACCGATTGAGAATCGTAAAGTATCTTAATAGCGATTGAATATAAAGTATTAAATTAATTAAAGATAACAGTCATCCTTTAATAGAAGAGTGGATTCTAAAAAAGAATCCACTCTTTTTTTTACCATATAGGGTTAAAACATTGAATTGAAAAGTTTCCAATAATACAAAACTGATTGATATAATTTAGGCTTGTTCTTAATCGTAAATTCATTCCTTCTGAACTGTTTATTGCAATTATTCAAACAACGAAACTGCAGTTTTTATTTCACTTGACCTTTTAAAGTAAAAGCGGTAAAATACGAGTAAATTAGAAAAGAGGCTAATACACTGCATTTTTGACGTATAGTATCCCTTTTTGGATAGATAGAGTGCAATAATGAAGTTTTTTTTGGGGTGCTATATTTCATATTTGTAGTTCTCAGTAGTTCGGAAAAAGAAAGGAGATGCCAATGGCTAAGCTCAATACCATGAAATTCATCGGAAAATCAGGAACCAAGTATGATTTCAACGTCTACCTATGGGGCACCAATTTCAAGAAAGATTACGGTGTCGTTTATTTCATCACCAAACGTACCAAGAATCAGGATGGTGGATATTCTCATACACGAATCTACGTTGGCCAGACGGATGACCTATCAACACGGTTCGACAACCATCATAAGCAGGC
>SDBT01021297.1_pt1 | contig 10137 bp, 10 predicted proteins | sample 2277101 | NCBI WGS metagenome assembly SDBT01 (sample SAMN10404973, study PRJNA504765) | marine sediment metagenome | isolation source: marine sediment core GS10_PC15, 103 cmbsf | place: Arctic Ocean: Southern Knipovich Ridge | collected 2010
CTCCAATTACAATTTATCAGCTATAAGTTATGGGGTAGATATCTCAAAAAAGGCTTTAGCTGTAGCCAGAAAAAATGCAAAACTGCACAAAGTTAATAAAAAGATTCGATTCTTTAATTCAAATCTATTTTCAAATAAAAGATTGCCAAAGAAATTTGATCTAGTTATCACCAACCTTCCATACGTTCCAAGCAGTAATGTCAAAAATCTGCCAGATCCCGGCGTCTCTCTTGATGGTGGAGAAGACGGACTAAATATAATTTATAAATTCCTAGATCAGGCAAAAGATAGGGTTAATAATGAGGGAACGATTTTGATGGAGATCGGGTTTAATCAATCTAAAAAAGTAATAGCATATGCAAAAAAGAGATTTCCACAAGCAAATATTTCTGCTATAAAAGATCTTCAAAGTATAGAACGTATAATTAAAATTGAGACCTAACACCCACAGATATATTCCACAGAATAGACACTGATTATTTAACAAATGTAGCTTATTAGATTGATCTGTGTTTCTTTCTGTGTAGGAAATCTAGGGGTGTTACTTTATCTCTTCAAGTTTTACCTTTACAGTTTTCTCTTCACCTTTTGTTGAAACCTTGATCTCTATTTCATCGCCAACTTTATGTTTTTGAATAAGCATTACCAACGAGTTGTCCTCATCTATCTTTGTTCCAGCTATTTCAAGTAAAATGTCGTTTTCAACTATCCCGGCTTTATCCGCCGGAGAACCTGGGATTACAGCAACTTGACCTAGTCCACTTCCCCTAGAAACTAGTGCTCCATAATCATAGGCCAAAGAATTTTGGTCAGCAATATCTTTTGTTATTTGAACATATCGAACTCCCAAAAATGGTCTGACAATTCTTCCAGTTTCTTTTATACTGTCGATCGCAGTTTTAGCGGTATTTATCGGAATTGCAAATCCAATTCCTTGTGCACCTTCTGCAACTGCAGTATTTATCCCGATTACTTGCCCTGCAAGATTTATAAGTGGCCCACCAGAATTTCCAGAGTTGATGGCTGTATCGGTTTGAAGTAGTCCGTCCATACTCTCAAGTCCAAATCCTTCAGAAACTTGAACTTTTCTATTTTTCGCAGAAATAACTCCAGCTGTTACAGTATTTTGATACTTTCCAAGGGCATTTCCAATCGCAACCACCCATTGACCAACTTTCATATTGTCCGAATCCCCAAGTTCAACAACCGGAAGATTTTTTGCATCAATTTTTAAAACCGCAATGTCGTTGGCACTATCTCTTGAAATTACTTCAGCATCATATGATGTCCCATCCGCAAGAACCACTTTATATGTCGTGTCTTCGCTCAAGACAACATGCTTATTTGTAATAATCATCCCATCATTGGTGATAATAAATCCGGTTCCTGCACCAGTTGATTCTTGGGATCGTCCATATATGTCTTGATAAACAGATGTTGAAACAACGGAAACTACAGCGGGAGAAACTTTTTCTGACGCATCAATAATCGCGTTTGATTCTTCTAAAATCATTCTTTCAGTACTTGTGGTTGGAATTACTATATTGCCATCTAACCCCAAATCAGTAGCAATTTGACTGTTGTTGGCAATTAACAATATTCCACCGATTCCACCTAAGAGTCCCATCAGCAAGCTGATCAGAACTGTAATCAAATTCTTCGTCGATTTTCTTCTTTTTTGCTCTTCCATTTCTCTCCTTTTAAATTCCGCACAGCAATATAATCAGTGTTAAACCGTGTGGTTATTTTTATTTTAATTTATTATCTAACAACTCTTTAACTACTTTTGGATTGGCCTTACCTTGACTTTCTTTCATCGCTTGACCCATTAAAAACCCAAACAATTTACTATCACCTGCTTTGTACCGCTCGATCTCTGCTGGATTATCTGCAATTATTTTTTCTACAATGCTATCTATTTCGCCACTGTCAGAAACCTGCTCCAAACTTTTTTCTTCGATAATCTCTTTGGCGCGTTTCCCAGTTTTAACCATTTGTGAAAATACTTCCTTGGCAACATTGTTAGAAATTTTACCTGCATCAACAAACCCAAGAAGATCGGCAAGATGAGTTATCGGTACTCTGTCGGCATATTCTTTATATGTAATCTGATGATTTGCGATCTCTCTATTCACTTCCTCTGTTACCCAAGCTGCTAAATCGTTTCCGGTTTTTTCATGACCATGAAGATACCAAGCATGGCTTGGATATCTGACTACTTTCTCTGCTACATCATCTTTTACACCACTATCTGAAAGTTTCTTTCGAATATCTGTCGGTAGATCCTCTATTTCGGATTTGATTTTTTCAATATCAATACCACCTTTGCCAACCACAATTGGTGGTAGGTCTGGTTCAGGAAAATAACGGTAGTCCGACGCTTCTTCTTTTTCTCGTTGGGCAAATGTACTGTTTTTCTTACTGTCATATCCTCGAGTCAATTTTTTGCTTGATTTGTCCCAATTTTCATAATCATCAGCCAATCTTTTCTCTTCAATAACTAAAGCTTTTTCTATGAATTTGAAAGAGTTAATATTTTTAAGCTCCACAATAGGGGACATTTTGCCATTTTCATCTTTTACATCTATGTTCGCATCACAACGAAGGTGCCCTTTCTCCATAGATGCTTCTGAAACACCAAGGTATTGAACAATTAGTTGAAGTGCATGTAAAAATAATTTTGCCTCTTTCGGAGAGCTGATGTCGGGTTCAGTTACAATCTCCATTAAAGGAGTGCTTGCACGATTTAGGTCAGAATAACTCGATCCATCTTTATGAATAAGTTTTCCCGCATCTTCTTCCAAATGGATCCTATTTAACCGAATTTTTCTTCCATCTATCTCTACATAACCACCACCACAAAATGGCTGATCGTACTGTGAGATCTGGTACCCTTTTGGAAGATCTGGATAAAAGTAATGTTTCCTATCAAATTTCGAAACTTTATTTATTTTACAGTTCATTGCAAGACCAGTCTTTATTGTCCACTCAATCGCTTTTTTATTTGCAACCGGAAGAGTCCCTGGCATTCCAAGACAACGTGGACAAACATTTTTATTGGGACTTATCTTGTGAGACTGATTATCACAACGACAAAACATCTTCGACTTGGTATTTAGCTGAATGTGAATTTCTAATCCGATTGTAGTTTTAAATTTCATCTATTTAAATATTTATAATTTTGAATGTTGTATTAGACCTGAACATATTTTAACAATTTCTCTGTAGCCTCTATTATAACTTGAGGTTTAACGTCTTGTTCGTCGTGTGCTATTTTATTTCTAACTTTATGCCCTTTCCAAACCTCTTCATAAAGTTTTGGATTTGTGAATTCTTTTGCCGCTCTCAATCTATCGGAAAAACTATGACCTCCATAACCTTTCTTTTTGAGCAAAAAATCAACTAATTTATCGGCTTCTAAAATTGCATGTTTTATCTCATACTCATTTTCAGAATTTAGCATCTTATTAATTTCAGATTTTTTTTGCAAGATGTAATTTCTATCAATGTTATTAACGCCTGCTTTTGGTTTTTTAAACCCCTTAAAAGGAAGACGAATCAGCCACCATAAAGCCCGAACAATTCCAAGCACAATCACTTCAGCTACCGTCTTGTCATCTTTATTGTAATACTTTTTTGCCATATGGATTATTGTTTATTCGTTATTCGTTTGCCTGCCCGAAGTTGCTACATAGTTGCAGGCGGGCGACGCCGGTATCGGCTTTCGGTTTACGTTGACGTTAGACTTAACCGATACGGGTTTCGCCTGCCGGCAGGCAGGCAGGTTACCGAAAAACCAATATCTCGAATCAATTATTCCTGCAATAACTCTATGCTTTGTATCAATACTTTATCAATCGGTTTGTCGTTTTCATCTACAGCAACTCTCGAGATTTCAACTGCTACATTCAATCCAGATGTCACCTCTCCAAAAACTGTATGCTTTCCATCTAGGTGAGGTTGTTCTTCTTCAGTAATTATAAAGAACTGTGAACCGTTTGTATTTGGTCCAGAATTTGCCATTGCTAAACTTCCAGCAACCATGGTGTGGTCATTAAACTCATCTTCAAATTCATAACCAGGCCCTCCTGTTCCATCACCATCTGGGTCTCCAGTTTGTATCATAAATGTTTCAATTACTCGGTGAAATATTAGCCCATCATAGAAACCATCGGATGCGAGTTTCTCAAAATTCTCAACAGTATTTGGAGAATCCTCTCTGTAAAAATCTACAGCAATGTCTCCCATAGAGGTATGTATGATCGCGCTATTAGCGCTATTTGTAATATTTGTCTCTTCGACGTCCTTTGATGTGTTCATAATATCACTTCTAAATGGATAAATAATCAAAGCTAAAAAAGCTGCTATAACTACCCAAAACTGCCACTTTCGCCAAAACGTATTCCAACCGCTGTATTTTTCAGTTCTACGTTTTTCAATTTCTATTTTCGCTTGCGTTTGTATTTCTTCTCTTTTTTCTTTTTTAAATCTTTCTTTTCTGCCCATAATTGTTTATAAATATTGTTTCTGTATTTTCCGTATTTACAGTGTCTTTAACCGTGTGTGTATCCGTGTGGTTGATGCCCATTACAGCTCCGGTTTCCTTTTGTGATGATTTGTGGCTTTTTCAAATGCCGATGCTATTTGAAATATTTTTTCTTCTTTAAACTGTGGACTAATTATCTGGATGCCGACCGGAAGGTTGTCTTTAGTAAAACCTGCTGGAATTGAAATTGCCGGAACTCCCGCTGGGTTGATCGGGACAGTATAAATGTCACTAAGATACATTTGAAGTGGATTATCTGATTTCTCGCCAAATTTAAATGCTACAGTCGGAGAAACTGGTGTTACCATAACATCAACTTCTTCAAAGGCTTTTTCAAAATCTCCTTTGACTAATGTTCTAACCTGTTGGGCTTTTTTATAATATGCATCATAGTATCCAGCAGATAAAACATAGTTTCCAAGCATTATTCTTCTTTTGGCTTCATCTCCAAAACCTTCTGTTCTAGATTTTGTATAAACTTCCTCTAATGTTTGGTTATTGTCTCTTGTATCTTGTTTCTTGATGGTCGAAAGACCATATCTTATTCCATCATACCTTGCCAAATTTGATGCCACTTCCGCAGGCATCAATATGTAGTAAACTGAAAGAGCGTATTTTACATTTGGCAAAGATACTTCTCGAATTTCAGCCCCCAAACTTTTCAATTTTTCTATTGCCTCTTTTGTAATCTTTTCAACTTCTGGTTGCATTCCTTCACCAAAAAACTCTTTAGGAATCCCAATTTTTAGTCCAGCAATTTTACAGTCAATATTTTTTGTATAATCTGGTACTTCTTTCTTTGATGTCGTAGAATCATTTTTATCATGACCTGCAACTATATTTAACAAGATTGCACCGTCTTCAACACTTTTCGTCATCGGACCCGGACAATCTAATGAAGATGCCATCGCTATTATCCCATAACGAGATACCCGACCATAAGTCGGTTTCATTCCTACAATAGAACAAAGACTCGCAGGCTGTCTTATAGACCCTCCTGTATCAGTTCCGAAAGCCGCTATACACATATCGCCAGCAACTGCAGCGGCAGAGCCACCCGAAGAACCTCCGGGCACCCTATCTAAATCCCAGGGATTTTTTGTTTTTTTATAAGCTGAAGTTTCAGTACTCGAACCCATTGCGAACTGGTCAAGGTTTGTCTTTCCGACAATTACCGCACCAGCATTAAGCAATTTCTGTGTTACCGTTGATTCGTATTGTGGTACAAAATCATCCAAAATCTTCGAAGCGGCAGTTGTTTTTATACCTTTAGTGCAAAATAGATCTTTTATAGCAATTGGAATACCATCTATATTACTTAGTGTTTTTTCAGCTTTTCTTCTCTCGTCTGATTGCTTCGCTTGCTCTAATGCTAATTTTTTAGTCAATGTGATGTATGCATCTGTTCGCTTCTCTACTTCCTCAATTCTAGAAAATACACTTTCTGTCAGCTCAACAGAAGTAATCTCAGCGGATCCTAATTTTTCCGATGCTTCTTTTAGAGTTAGTTTATGTAGTTCGTTTTTCATAATATTACTCAAAGACTCCCGGTACCTTAAAGGCATCTTTTTCAAACTTCGGTGCATTTTTCTTGATATCTTCCTTTGTAATTTCAGATCTTTCTACATCATCCTCTGAAAATATATTTGTAAGACCTGTCACCTGCGCCGTTGGATCTACACCCTTCGTATCCACCTGATTTAACTCTTCAACATAATCTAAAATCGATGAGAGTTGATTTTGAAACTTATCTTTCTCTTGATTAGAAAGATTAAGCTTGCTTAGCTTTGAGATATGTTCAACATCTTTTTTAGATAGTTTGCTCATACAAAACAAATATTAACCGCAATCTAACGGTGTTTTATAGTATTTATATACTAGCACCACTTAGTCGTATAATCAATATTGAAATTAAAGTTTTTTTAGCACTTCACAAAGTATATACTTTGTGTCATAATGAAATTAGAGCTTGTCTCTAATCCTGTAATGGAGGTGTCTGCCAATGGTCAGAACATCACGGCTTCTTAGTTGCCACCCTAGTCTGTGACAGGGAAGCAATGGCCGCGTCCGAAGTTGCGGCATCCATCAAGAAGCATGAGATGCGTTGGCGAGCCAACAGAGAGCATTCATCACACTAGCTCCGGCGACCCCTAAGCGGGTCGCCGCGTCGCAAAATTAATCTTGAACACAACTGTGTTCATTTTTATTTAGTCCAAGTCCATATGATTAGCTACTTTATCATATCTAGCAATTCTTTTTCAGAAATTATATTAACTTTCAACTTCTTAGCTTTATCTGCTTTCGATCCTGCGTCCTCACCCATTACTAAAAAATCTGTCTTAGAGGAAATCGAAGAAGATATTTTGCCGCCAAAACTTACGATTTTTTTATGAGCATCATCGCGGGTCATTGAACTCAAGGTTCCAGTAACAACAAATGATTTACTGCCCAATTTATTTTTTGCAACAGGGGAGTGATACGGTGAAATTTCGACTCCCAGTTCTTGAAGCTTCTCTATCATCAGTTTATGCTTTGATTCAGAAAAATACTCTATTAAAGAATTTGCCACTCTCTCCCCTATTCCATAAATGCTTTCAAATTCTTTTTCATCGGCGGTAAGAATACTTTTTAATGTATGAAAATGTTTTGCAATATCAATCGCCGTTTCCTGACCGACATGACGAATTCCAAGAGCGAAGATAAATCTCTCAAGCGGAACTTTCTTGCTATCAGATATTGATTTTACAATATTTTCTGCCGATTTTTCCGCAAATCTCTCTAGAGGTTTTAGACCGCCCGTTGAAAGCTTAAATAGATCAGATGCGTCATAAACTAGCCCTTCATTTATAAGCTGATCAATTATCTTTGGTCCAAGGCCGTCTATGTTAAAGGCATTTTTTGATACAAAAAATTCAAGTTGCCTTTTTAGTCGAGTAGAACAACTCTTATCAGTACAGTAAAAGTCAACTTCGCCTTCTTTTTTAGAAATTTTTCCTCCACAAACCGGACACTGATTTGGCATCTTGAATTTCTTCTCATCGCCATTTCTCATTTTTTTTATCGGGCCCATCACCTCTGGAATCACATCACCAGCTTTTCTAATAATCACGGTATCACCAATGCGGATATCTTTTCTATTTATCTCATCGATGTTGTGAAGTGTTGCGCGCGAAACAGTTGAACCTGCTACCAAAGTTGGCTCCATTTCAGCCACTGGAGTAAGTTTTCCTGTTCTTCCAACCTGAACGACAATGTTTAAAATCTTCGAAGTAGCTTCTGTTGCAGGGAATTTGTAGGCAATCATTGCTCTGTGGGCTTTCCCAACGCTACCTTGTCTTTCAAACTCTTTTTTATCATCTAATACAACGACAATTCCATCAGTTTGGTACACAAGTTGTTCGCGCTTTTTAATCCAAGTATTTAAAAAAATCAAAACTTCTTCTAAATTCTTACACTTCTTGTTATGTTCATTTATTTTAAACCCGATTTTTTTCGCTAAGTCGTGCTCATCACTATGATTTTCAATCTGAAGATCATTGGCAGTTGCATAGACAAAAAAATCCAAATCTCTTTTCGCTGTAATTCTTGAATCTAGCTGGCGGATAGATCCGGCGGCTATGTTTCTTGGGTTTGCGTATTTGTTTAGCCCCTCTTTTTCTCTTTCAATATTCAACTTTTTAAAATCATCATTTGATAAAAAAACTTCACCCCGAACTTCTATCTTTTGATGTTTTGAATCTCTAAGTTTCAGTGGAATTGATTTTATTGTTTTTAGGTTTTGTGTAACCAACTCTCCGGTTGTGCCATCACCTCTAGTTGCACCGTAATCTAAAATTCCATTAGTATAGACCAAAGACACAGCCAGTCCATCCATCTTAAGCTCTACAAAATACCCGCTTTTTTCAATAGCCTTTGCAGCCCCTTGTTTTATCAACCTCTCTTCCCACTTTATTAGCTCCTCTTTTGTAAAAACATCGTTTATAGAGAGCATTCGAGTTTTGTGTCTAATCTTATCAAACTTTTTCGCGGGTTTTGCTCCAACTCTTTGAGTTGGCGAAGTTGGAGTGATCAGTTCGGGGTACTCTTCTTCAAGTTTAACTAGCTTATGAAAAAGAGAATCATAAGCTCCGTCAGAGATAATAGGATCATCCAATACGTTGTACCTATGCCTGTGATCGTCTATCTCGTTTTTTAGTTTTTCTATACGTTTTTTGATTTCAGATTTGTTCATATATATAGGTATATGTTATCAAATTTATACCTAAATTTAAAGGGGACAACAAAAAGAATCCCACACTTTGAGATTCTTTATGCAATAATATTTCTCTACTAAAACAATATCTTTTCGATCGTTTTTCCAATCACTGGCAAAGGCCGCTCAACGCCTTTTAATACAGTGGTCATCCCTATTATCCACAAGATCAAAGTAGCTGCAAAAAGCACTGCTCCTAAAATCCAGCCCAAAAGCGGGATCAATAAAACATAGGGAATTAGCACCCAAAGAAGCAATAGGATCACTCCTTGCTTCAGATGATACTTGATGAAAGGATCCTCATTCCGTCTTAGCAAAGGTACTAAAATTAGCACCCACAAATAAGACATAGCCCCCACGACTTTTACTCTTGTAGTCACTTCTCTCCTATATTATATATTGAACTTGCTTCCGTATTTTCCGATAACAGGTAACTCTACTTCTTTTCCGCCAGATGCATTGATTATACCCATTATAAACAGGATTATGCTAAGTAATGAACCCAATCCCCCAACAACCCAGCCTAAAAATGGTATTGCTGACACAGCTCCCAAAATTACACCAAAAATTAACAGCGCTAGACCCTGCTGTGTATGAAATTTGACGAATGAATCTGTTTTTGCAGCCGTAAGTAGAGGAATCAAAACAAGAATTCCGAAATACGCTAATACCGCCATACCAATGTTCTTTCCTCCACCACTCGATGGAGCTTCTGTTTTAGGTGCTTCTTCTTCCATAACTTTCTCCTTTTTCCCCCATAGGGGTCAGCTTATAGCTGAATTAATATTAATCTATTTGACTATTTTTTCTCCTCGAAATCGACCTTTACCGGCTCCTTAGCCGCTTCTTCTTTCAATTCAAACAATTCACGAGCCTTAAAGCTGAACATGCCTGCGATAATGTTTGAAGGGAATGATTTAATAGTAATATTTATATCTCTGACGCTACCATTGTAGAATCTTCTTGAAGCCTGAATTTTATTTTCAGTTTCACTTAACTCATTTTGAAGTTTAGCAAAGTTTTCGTTTGATTTAAGTGTTGGATAGTTCTCTGCCACCGCAAATATTGACTTTAAAGCTTCTTGAATCTGATTTTCTCCCTTTGCCTTATCTTTTGGTCCCTTTGCGCTCATAGCTTCTGCACGAGCCTTGGTCACATTTTCAAAAACTTCTTTCTCTTGCTTTGCGTAACCTTTTACGGTGGAAACCAAATTCGGAATCAGGTCATATCTTCGTTTAAGTTGTACGCTTATATCGCTCCAAGCTTCGTTGACACTTACATTCTGACGAATTAGTTTATTATAGGCTAGAATTACCCAACCGACAATAACAACTAGTAT
>SDBT01021298.1_pt1 | contig 10137 bp, 13 predicted proteins | sample 2277101 | NCBI WGS metagenome assembly SDBT01 (sample SAMN10404973, study PRJNA504765) | marine sediment metagenome | isolation source: marine sediment core GS10_PC15, 103 cmbsf | place: Arctic Ocean: Southern Knipovich Ridge | collected 2010
GGCGGTATACTCCTGTGGGATGAAGAAAAACAAATGCTATGTTACCAGGTTCACCACGGTTTGTCCAAGGAGCATGTTCAAGAAGTGTGCTGTCGTTTAGGTGAGGGTATAGCTGGAAGAGTAGCCCAGACTGGTAAGGCTATTCTGGTGGAAGACGTCTCAAAGGACCCTTCAGCTACCCAAGGTAGTCTTATCGCTGCTGATGGGTTGCGGGCCCTCGCCAGTGTTCCTCTACGCTCAAAAGAGAAGGTCTTAGGTGTCCTCAATATTGCTAGCCATGATGCCCATAAATTTTCATCTGAAGATATCCAGCTCCTGGAAAGTATTGCCGCACAGATTGCAATTGCTATTGAAAATGCCATGTTGCACCATAAGTTGCAGAGCCAAGATGAGAGTCGTGGTGAATTATTGCGTGAGATATTCTCGATTCAAGAAGAAGAACGTAGGAGAATTGACCGCGAACTCCACGACGAGACAATTCAGACCCTGGCTAGCCTGGCACCCAGCCTGGAAGCCGTAGCTGGTGTATTACCCGCTGGGGCCACTAAGGTCAAGTCAAGGTTAAAGAAATTACAGTCTCTCTCTATCGGCATCCTCGATGAAATACACCGTCTGATATACGAACTGCGTCCTACCTTGCTCGATGATTTAGGGCTGGTGGCCGCTACCCGGTGGTTGGCCGAAAAAAACTTGGGGGCAGCTGTGGTTGCCGTAACATTCAAGACTGTGGGAAAGGAGAGACGACTACCTTCTCAACTGGAGACAACGCTCTTCAGGGTTATTCAGGAGGCAACAAGCAACATCGCCAAGCACGCTCACGCCGGAAAAGCCAGCGTACGTTTGCATTTCAAAAAGAAAACTATTAAAGTTTATGTCAGAGATAACGGTAAAGGCTTTGACGTTGAGGAGGCCATAAGTTCAAAGGACAGGCCACGAGGATTGGGGTTATTGGGTATGAAAGAAAGGGTAGGACTTTTCAACGGAACCTTCAATATCCGCTCAAAACCCGACAGCGGTGGCACAGAAATTAATATTGAAATTCCAACAAATTACGAGGTTAATAATGGCTAAAATAAAGATACTGGTAGTAGATGACCACGCCATAATGCGAGACGGCATTCGGGCTTTGCTTAGTCTCGACGACGATGTTGAGATAGTGGGCGAAGCTTCTGAAGGGAAGGAGGCCATCGAGAAGACGCAAGAGTTGGCGCCTGACGTGATAGTGATGGATATTGCCATGAAAGGCATGGATGGTCTGGAAGCTACCCGCCGCATAACCAAGAAACATCCGAGGGTTAAAGTCCTGGTCCTGACCCAGCATGATAATAAAGAGTACATATTATCGACTATCAAAGCGGGGGCTGCCGGTTACGTACCAAAGAGAGCACTGGGGTCAGAACTGATACTAGCCATACGTGCCATACATCGGGGCGACTCTTTCTTATACCCTTCTGCAGCAGCCGCTCTGATTGAGGACTACCGTCAGCAGGCGGAAGAAGTTGAGCCCTATGGTCGGCTGACAGCAAGGGAAAGAGAGATACTGAAGCTAATTGCTGAGGGACATACCAGCCGGGAAATTGCCGGCATCCTCTATATTAGCCTGAAGACGGTGCTGGGTCACCGGTCAAAAATAATGGAAAAGCTGGATTTGCACAATCGGACTGAACTTATAAAATTTGCCATGCGTAAGGGGCTGGTCAGCATGGATACATAAATCCCGGCACCTGCTTATTGCGGGGTCAGTGCCACTATCAAAGCTCTAACCGAAGTTAGAGCTTTCGCTTTTTATTAGTGTGCCGATAAAAATAGGGGAATTTTTATCAAAAAATAGGCAGTTTGTTGTTAAAAAGATGGGGATAAGTACCCGTTGTTCATAGTCTTTGAGTGGGGGGATAATAAAAATAGGACGGATAAGGTTACTCTAACCTGATCGAGCTGGATTAATGCAAGAGGAGGTGTGTTATGAAACGATTTCGTAATTGTATCGTAGCATTGCTCATCGGTCTTTCCACGCCGCTACTTATCTGGGTAGGAGCGGGGGCTGCCCTGTACCAACAGCGGAAGCAAGCCAATTTGTTAAAACAGGCGCTCCCCAATTTGGTATGCTCCCTCGATACCGATTGCCCTCCAGGTTTTGTGTGCGTGGGTGGGCGTTGCGTGCCCGCTAGATAGTGATAGCGGTTGTGCCAGCAATAATACAGGTCTGACGCAAAGGTTGCCACCTCGAGTAGTCAGGTATGAGGTGGCAACCTTTATATTTCGGTCGTCTCTGCACTTAAAATAATACCGATAATTCTCCAGATTCAAATGCTTTATCGCCATAAGCCAAAACGCCGGCCTCGCTTACCTCTCCACCACCCACGTCGACGACGTGGGAGTTCTAATTCTCCGTGGTCGACGTTCTCTTCCTCTATTAAGCGGATATATATGGCATCGGCTATCTCCTTGTCCACGGCAAACTGTGTCTGGCCAGCCTGAAAGACATAAGACGGGAATTTTTGAACCTGTTGTATAGGCGCACCAGGAAGGATGCCCATAGCCATCAGTTTCTGAAGCTTATCTGATTCTGGGGCATAAATATAGGCTACCCTGCCTTTCTGTCCTGGAACTAGCTGTGACAGGGGGGCAACAACTTTTTGCGGCTGCGCTTTCTCCTGCTGACAGCATCTTCCTGGCGGTATGGGCCGGCCGTGGGGACAAACCTTAGGATGCCCCAACAGAATGCAGATGCTTTCATCCAGCCCCCGGTCGAGTAAATGCTCGAACTTGCATGCCTTTTCATGCATGAGCGTATCCCTGGTGCCCAGAACATCGGCAAGCAGCCGTTCCGCCAGACGGTGTCTTCTAACTACATTCATTGCCTTGGAGCGTCCGTTACCGGTTAGTCGGACCCGTTTGTCTGACATCGCCACATAGCCGCCATCAAGTAGTTGTTCTAATGGCTCCCCGTCGGTAATTTCCAGCTCATCCAAGGAAACACTGTCTTCCTTATTTTCCTCAATACGAATCCACAATGTCTCCAGAATCTCTTCAGCTTTTTCCACGAGTTCCATCATCTCGCCTCCTCCAAGCCTTGAAGGCTTTTATCAATCCTGGTTCTTTGGGTATCTCATAACCGCAGTTAGGGCATCTAACCATAGCGCAACCCGTAACCAGCGGGCACCCTTTACAGGCGACTTCGCCATTTATTTCTCGGAACTGGTTACCACAAAGAGGACATTTCATAATGATACCCCCACCGTAGTGAGTATCAGATTGAGAATAAATCCTACAAAAAAGGCGAAGGGGAAGATAAACAGGGTGATAGCCAGCGCTGTTTTGATTCCCCTTTCCTTCAACATTACCGAGAATTGAGCAATACAGGGGATAAAGAGGGTGAGGGTCACCGCAGCCACCACCAGTGGTACCCCGACCAATATCCCCGAGCTATGGAGGTCATATAACCCGGCAGCGCCGAAATCCCGTCTAAAGAAGCCGTAGAGAAAGGCAACGGCAGTCTCAGCAGGCAGCCCGATGAACTCAACCAGAGGTTCGAGCCCCCTGGTAACGAAGCCAAGAATCCCGGTTATATCTCCGAGCCAGAGTAATATGCTGGCGAGGATGAAAATGGGCAAGACCTCGGTGAAGTACCATTGCAGCCGGGTATAGGTTTTGACCAGCACATTGGAGAGCTTGGGCAGCCTTAGTGGTGGCACCTCCATGTAGAAGCTGGCTCTCTCCCCAGGGATAACTTTAGCTGCTAGATAGCCGACAAGTAGTAATACCAGAGCTATAGCCCCACCCCAGATGAGGAGAGCCATTCCGTTACCCGAAAGAATGGCTAAAATAACCCCCAGCTGTGCCGAGCAGGGAATGGCCAAAGCCAGAAGAAGGGTGGTGATTATTCTTTCCCTCCTTGTCTCCTGGGTTCTGGTGACGATGGTAGCCATGGTGTCACAACCGAACCCCAGCACCATAGGGATTACTGCCCGTCCGCTAAGTCCAATTGTTTTGAATACTCTATCAATCAGCATGGCCAGCCTCGGGAGGTAGCCGCTATCTTCAATTATGGAGAAGACAATAAAGAAGGTGCCCACGATGGGAAGGATTATAGCAAAAGCGTAGCTCAGCCCCAGGGTGATAATGCCATATTCACCGACAAACAGGTCCTGTATGACCTTGATGGGCACAATGCCCACCACCAGGTCAGCAGCCCAGGGGTTAATCCACTCCCCAAATATAGTACCCTCAATGAAGTCAACCAGGACCCCAGCGCCAAACACACCAACAAATTGATACAGGCCAAAGTAGAGAATCAAAATGAGGATAGGCACTCCAGTCAACGGGTTCATCATGACGCGGCTGAGGCTTTCAGCAAATCCTGGGCCGGTCTGCTTCCTTGAAGTCATTGTTGCCGACAGTATACGTCTCACTTCCTGCTGGTGCCTCAGGGCAACAATATAGCTTAGGGGCTGGCTGTATCTTTTCCTAGTTTCGGACACAATCCCGTGGATTGACTGGTAATCTGAAGCCTCCTGCCGTTTAACCAGTCTCTCTATTTCCTTATCTCCCTGGAGGAGAAGCAATCCTAAAGTCCTCCTGGAAATGCCATAACTACCTTTAAGCAGGCCCGCTATCCTGACCAGAGCCGACTCCAGGAAGTCATCATACCTAACCTGCGCTAGTTTGGTTTCTAACATACCCCCATAATCTCTTTCGAAGAGTCTCCATGCCACTGCCGGTAGTTGCCACCGTAGCCACCACCGGGATGCCCAGTTCCGCCTCAAGGCGCTTGATGTCAATTTCTATGCCGGCGGTTTCGGTCTCATCCACCATGTTAAGGTCCAGCATGGTGGGAAAACCGGCTTCAATAAGCTGGAGAGTGAGAGGTAACATCCTCTCCAGATTCTTGGCGTCAACCACATGTAGAATTACTACCGGCTTCTCTTCCAGCAGTATTGACCTGGCTACCCTTTCCTCCTCGGTAATAGGTAGTAGAGAATACATCCCGGGCGTATCGACCACCTCGAATTCCTCGCCCTCAATCACAGCTTTGCCTCGCGACACGTCTACCGTTGTGCCCGGGTAATTAGAAACAGTGACATAGACACCGGTGAGCCGGTTGAACAGGGCGCTTTTACCAACGTTTGGGCTGCCGACAATGCCTATCTTTTTGAGGCCATTGCCTTTTATGTATCTTCCCTCCCCATGACAGCTACCACTGCCTCTGCTCAAACTAAGCTTGTTGACTATCCACTGCCACATGGTCATTTGTTATAACTCACTCTTGTTGCCTTTCCGTGATTCTCCCTCTATTTACCCTGACAGGGCGGAAATAACTTACTAGAGCCCAGACAAGGTACGCAGAGTAGGCGACTACTTCTAACAGGGATGGGTTGCCATTATAGCCAGTAATTGCCGTTAAAAATCGCCCGAAGGTTGACTTTTCGGGAAGGCTGTGGTTGATATCCCATACATGCTCCACCACCGGCGGGATAATCCCAGCTTCATGGAACTCGTGAATTCCGTGAGCCAGCAAGCCGGCAGCAAACACAATGAGCACCAGGCTTGTCACATTGAAGAAGGCTCTCAGATTGAGCCTGGATGTGCCCTTATATACGCTGTAGCCTATTCCCACGGCTATAGCCAGTCCCAGAAAGCCACCCGCAGTAAATAAGACAGGCGATTCAGCCACTCTGGTAGCAGCAAAAAGGAAGAGCACTGTCTCAATCCCTTCCCTTACCACTACCACAAAAGCAATCACGACTAAGCCTAACGCTGAACCACTGGTCAGCACCGACCGTATCTGAGCATGTAAATGGACTTCGATATTGATTGCCTGCATACTCATCCAGAATATCATCCAGGTGAGGACACCAACAGCTAGAAACATAGCGGCGCCCTCAAAAACCTCCTCAGCTTGACCGCTGAACTCTCCCGCCAACAGATAGATGGCGGCACCAGCAATCAGGCTGGCTAACACCGCCAGTGAAACCCCGAGCCAGACAGGTTTGAAACCGTGGCGGTTATCAGTTCTGGCCAGGTAGGCCAGGATAATCCCGATGATGAGGGCGGCTTCCAAACCCTCTCTTAGTGTAATTAAAAGTGGACTCAGCATTAGTTACTATTTTCCTTTCAAATAAATACTGCCTTGTTTCGATTACTTGGTTAAACATGGTAAATCTCTTTTAAATTCCTTACATTAGTCGTGACCCTCTCTCTAGTCTTTTGACTAAGTCACCTTTTTATTAAATACAAATGCAATTCATTTGCAATAATCGCATTAAAAAAATTATTATGTTTCCTGGGTGCACTTAGGGCAATAACCAGCCATCCGAAGCTCGGTATCAATAATCTCAAAATCTCTGGCTTCAGCGACATTCCGCTTTACATTTCGAGATAACGGATACTCGAATTCGATAACCCGCCCACAGCCGAGACATACCAGATGATAATGCTCGCTGGTTGGCTTTACCTCGTAGTGATGATGGGCTTCATCAAAATGAAGTTCTTCTATCAAACCTAGTTTCTTTAACATCTGCAGGGTGCGATAGACAGTAGACAGGCTCAATCGAGGTTGCCTGTTCCGGGCTCTACGATATATCTCGTCGGCATCCAAATGCCCTTTCCCCTGGCGGATAATTTCCAAAATCAAAGCTCGCTGACTGGTAGCCCGCCTCCCTGCTGTATTGAATGCAGCGCGAAATTTCTTCATTGACCCTATTTTTTGGCCGCTTATATTTTTGCTAATGGTTTCCATTTGCAATTACAATTATAAATAACAAACATGCCTTTGTCAAGTCCCTTCTCGCTCAAACTTGACGGGGAAGTGATAATCCATGCGTCGCTCATCCTTGCCCGGTTTGCTGCCATTTTGAATCGCCTTGGACATCGCCTTGCTTTATGGTGTTGTTTGCCGTAACTTAACAAGCGTTTTCCGTCCAGCAGGCTAATACTACGATGCTTTGAAAGAAATCCATCATGTAAAGGGGTAAAAAGCCTTCAATCAAACGGTGTGGATTGGTATCTGTATGAGTGTGGAAATTGGGACTAATCAAAAGGTATTGAGGTGTGTCTTTACATTCGGTGGTGGGCTTCGGGGGACGATACCTAGAACCGAAACTGACTCTTGCCTGGACTTGTCCGGAGGCAATGGCAAGGAATAGTTCAGAGTTATTTGGTCATCGTCCACCTCTATTCGCGTTATCTCGTATTCTCCCGTTCCTTCTTCCGGGTCTGTACAATATACTGAAATAGGTAAAGAACTGAGGTCAGCCACACTAGCACAATGGGTCTTTGGACTGGTTTTCTTGATAGAGACAATGCGAGAAGCTTGGCTCTTCGCTATAGAGTACAATACAGTTGGTGGTCGATTTAACCTCGCCTTAGCCTCGGCTACCGAACAGTCCAAGCTCTGGTTGATGGCCCACTTCTGCACCAAGGACAGGTAGTCCGCGGTCACGAGTTGAGTGGGATCGCAGAAAAAGGACGCTTATTTTCTGAAAACAGGTAATTTTAACCCTTACCATCACTTACATTCAAGGAGATGGCATGTTATTGTGTTGTAGAATCTTATAGATTTTGGTAGATATTTTATGTCCCCTATCAACACATGGAGATTGGGATAAGTAACGTGGTGAAAATACCTAATTTCTGAGGAGCAAAATAATTGGGTCAGGAAACCCTCCTCAATATAAGTGAAGCCAGCCGCATCTTAGGAGTTAGCGAAGCAGCTCTTCGTCAGTGGACCGGTGAGGGGAAAATAAAGGCATTCGTAACGCCAAGTGGTCATCGGCGTTATTCCCAAGCTGATCTGAAGAAACTCCCTCCGATGTCCACTGAACAGCGTGAAAGTCTGGAAGCCATGACCAGGTCGATAGTAAACAAAATACTCGAAGACCCTGTCAAATACCTCAAGGTAAACGGAAGCAATAACCACTGCGAGATGATAAAGGAACTTTTCCAGTTGAACACGGAGAGGAATTCATGAGGGGAAGAATCGTTGTTGGTTCGCGAGGGAGCAGACTTGCTCTGGTTCAGACCGAGTCAGTGATAGCCAAGATTAGAGAGGCAAATCCCCATCTTGAGGTAAACCTCAGGAAAATAGTTACTACCGGTGACCGTGACCGCCATACCCAGCTTGACCGGATTGGAGTTGCTGTCTTTGTCAAGGAACTGGAACAAGCCTTGCTCGATGGCAGGATAGATATGGCGATACACAGCCTCAAAGATGTCCCCACCGAAGTGCCGCAAGGCCTGCGTCTTCTGGCAGTAACCGAAAGGCTTGACCCGAGGGACGCTCTGGTAGCTAAGTCAAAGCTTAATACGCTTACTCCCGGCTCCAGAATTGGTATCGGCAGCTTGCGTCGTGCTGTTCAGCTTACCCAATTTCGCCCTGACCTTGAAGTATGTAGCATTAGAGGTAACATTGATACCCGTCTATACAAAGTTTCTTCCGGTGAGGTTGATGGTGTTATCGTGGCGGCAGCAGCAATGCTACGCCTTAACTGGGAGGACAAGATAACCGAATATTTGCCTTTAGAGCATTTCTTGCCTTCGGTAGGTCAGGGAGCTCTGGTAGTAGAAGCACGGCTTGATGACAAAGAGATGGCAGATATTGTTTTCCCACTGAATCATCTTCCCACCTGGCAGAGCATAATAGCTGAGCGTGTTTTTCTCCGTGCCATGGGCGGTAGTTGCCGCGTCCCGATTGCGGCTCTGGGGAAAGTCAACGGCTCTACCCTTAAGGTAGAAGGAATGATAGCTAATCCCAAGGGCGGGGGAATGCTACGCGCTTCAGAGGAGGGGAGTGCCAGGTCTCCGGAGGAGGTAGGGGCACGGCTGGCACAGAAGATGCTCGCTATGGGAGCGTCTGAGTTTATTGCCGAGGTAAAGGGCAGACTGAAATAAACCAACTACTGGTAGAAAAGGCAAAAGAGGGTAAGACTGTGGTCCGGCTTAAGGTTGGCGACCCGTTTGTTCTGGGACGTGGAGGAGAGGAGGCAGAAACACTGGCGTATAACCACATCTCGTTTGAGATAGTACCAGGGATTTCTTCGGCGATAGCCGTTCCTGCCTATGCCGGTATTCCGGTCACCCACCGCAGACTGGCATCATCCTTTGCCGTAATCACCGGGCACGAAGACCTGAGCAAAGCCAACTCAAGCATTGCGTGGGAAAAGCTGGTTCGAGAAAGCCTCATCGCAAATTGGAGCTTACGTGGGCTTCAGGCTTACAGTATAGCACTACAGGCTGGCTGTGTAAATCGGCCGATATTAAAACTTCCAGTCCCTTTACCATCAATTCTTCTGCGATACCGGAAAGGTCAATAGTTAAAGAGGAAGCGTTCCACGAAAGCTTGATTTGTTCATAGGCATATGCAGCTTCTAGTAAATGTTAACGTAGCGAAAAGAGATAGTAATTACGCAACTAGGTTTCTGTTACACCCGGTTGACAAACTACCTTATCCCCCCCTAGTATAGTGTTAGCTACCCGTACCCGACGAAGCGTATAAAAACATTGCAAACATGTACTTCCAAGCATCAGTACTAGCACCCCGGAGTTTCTGCGAAACAGGAGATGAGGTGTCATAATGCGGAAAGAAAAGGTTAATAAAGGTATTATTCTGGCTGCTGGCGACGGTGGCCGTCTGGGCTCTCTGACTGCCATCTGTCCTAAGGTTCTGCTGCCAGTGAATGGTAAGCAACAATTAATAATCTACCCTATTGAGGCATTAGCAGCCGCAGGAGTTAGTGACATCGCCATTGTGGTTGGTTACTTAGGAGATAGCGTAATAGAGGCGCTGGGCAATGGCGACGACTTTGGTGTAAGGCTGCAATATATTTACAACTCTGATTATCTCGGAGGCACTGCTATCTCGGTATACAAAGCTAGAGAGTGGGCGCAGGGAGAGCCAGTCGTTTTATGCATGGGCGACCACATAATCGATGGAGAGATAGTAAAGCGTCTTCTGGACAGGCAGTCCTTCAATGAAACGCTTTGTGTTGATTATACGCCGGCTCACAACCATGAACTGGTCGAGGCAACCAAGGTTACTGTTGATAGTGCTGGTTGTATTAAGGACATCGGCAAGGACCTCGTTCGCTGGGATGCCCTCGATACCGGGGTCTTTCTTCTGACAGAGAAGTTCTTTCAGGC
>SDBT01021299.1_pt1 | contig 10136 bp, 13 predicted proteins | sample 2277101 | NCBI WGS metagenome assembly SDBT01 (sample SAMN10404973, study PRJNA504765) | marine sediment metagenome | isolation source: marine sediment core GS10_PC15, 103 cmbsf | place: Arctic Ocean: Southern Knipovich Ridge | collected 2010
CTGCGATGGCTGTATCCATGAGCGCGACAAAGGTCGTACCCTTTATCACTGCTTCGACAGCCACAGCCCCGAGCTTGATCGTTGGGATACCCTCGAGGACTGTCCCCGACGGTGGCGGTGTGATCGGCTTGGCCGTCGGCCGCAAGCCCGGGTAGAAAACCGAGTCCTTGAGACTGTGAGTGAATGCGAAAATGGGGTCGGTTGGGATCCCAGATTGAAGCCACGCCTCGAGCGATCGATCACTCACGTGCAGCATACCCGTATCGCCGGGCACAAGGTTGATGGCTACATAGCCAGTAGCTCCGCTCATGAACTGCACGGGGATCTTATTTAGGATGATCGGCGCGAGCACGGCCTCAGCGTTGGGCGGAATGCCTTTGAGCGTGAGGATGTTCTTGGGGATCTTGAGTGGGTCGGTGACCTTGACAACGATCAAGGTGTCGATGGTTAGCGTCGCTGTTTGCGTCGAGGGGTCGTAGGCGATGATTGTCGATGGGATGTGGGTTCGGATCGACAGCTTGATGGCCCGCGCTAGCGACCGGTTGAGCTCGCTTAGAGCTGGCGTCTGGTAGAGATCGTAAGCGTCTACCGATCTGTTTTCGCGACCCATGGCTAGAACACCTGCAGCCTACGAGCGATACCGCTCATCGTGCTTTGGCCCATGGTACTACCATCGAAAGCGATCCGCTCGATGCGCATGGGGGCACCCCCGATCGTTTTGAGGACGCCCGTTTGAAAGTCGAAGTCCTGGAAGAGTACTTGACTGCCTGGTTGCACAGCGGGCAACGCGAGCGCTTCGAAACTAAGCGATCCGTCATCGCGCTCGCGGAAGTTTAGCAGCCCGGAAAACGGCGCGAGCAACGGCGGGAGAAAGCCTGGCGGGGTGGGCAATATCCCATTTTGGTATACAACCAAGAAGCCATCCTGCACACCCCACGACAGGCCAAACGATGCCAGAACCTCGCTGAGATACTCGTGCGGCGACTCGTCGCCCGTGAATTGAAACGTCGGCACCGGCAACTGCCCGGCTCGCTCGGCGATTTTGGTCGTCGCTGCCGGCGACACGGGCAGGCCGAGCTCGCTGGCCAAGATATTGATCATGGCTGCGAAGGTGATCCCGATGGCTGAGCCGCCAGCGGGTGGCGTATCGGCAAGCGGCTTGGCGCCGTCACCCAATTTGATCAGCGTGAGGATGTCGGTACGCTCTTTTTTCTCGGCTTCGATCTCCCATATCTGGCCAGTGAATACGAGCTCTGGCACACCGACCGGCGCGAGCCCGGCCCACCCGATCTGTAGCGCCACGATAACGGGCACAGGCAACGCGCTAGCGACCGACAGCGACAGGCGCTGCGGCTTGTTCAAATTGTAGATGACAAGATCGCATGTGTTCGGGCTCGGCCCGATGCACTTCTCAATCGACCAATCGATCCGGATGCCCTGGCCTGAGAAGTTCTCTAGCAGGATCCCCGGGGGAGCGATCTGCAGCGATGCCACGACGTTCAGTAGCGGGCCAACTGGCATTACGCACCGTCGTCAATGAAGTAGTACAGCGATGCGCGGTTGTCGGTGAACGCTCGCAGGTCAGGGTCGGCGCCGAACAATCCTTTATCGCGAATGAACAACGAGCCGGGCGGCAGGTTTAGATGGCGATAAGGAAACAGCAAATTGAGCCCGTTGGATAATCCGATCCCTTTGATCGACACCGCGCCGTCATCGCTTTCTAGATCAAAATACCAAGCGCCGTCGCTGGTGTTGGTATAGAAATCGAAAGTCCAGCGCTCGGGATCGCCGCTCGCGTCGTTGAGCAGAACCGTCGTACGGAAATGGCTAACCGTTTCGTCGGGCTGCACGATGATTTCAACGAGGCTCATATCAGCGGCCCCGGGGTGGTGCCTATCGACGGCGGCAATCCATCGGGCGATCCGGATTGAGGGGTTGCGCTTTCGCTAACTGCCGATGTCTGCGATTGACCCCCGCCAGAGCTCGCGTTGTTGCCGGGCTGTTGCGATGGGAAGTCAGGCGCGATGAGCTCGCCGCCGGTGAGCGGGTTAACAAGCCGCGCTTCTTTGAGTGTGATCGTAACGGTCGAGCTCTCAGCTAGGTTGGGATTCCAGTTCGGAACGATCGACTCGATGAATGCCTTGGCTAAGCCGACGCGTGGAGTGACAACCATCACGGGCGCGCGTGCATCGGCGATCGATTTCAAGTTCTTGATACGCAGCAAGTCAAGCCTCAGAAGCGAGCCCGGCACAGGAGGCACAGGCAGCACCGGTATATCGGCCCCTTGTATGGGTACCCCGGGCGGCGGGAATTGCTGCAGGGGTGGGGTAGCGCCAAGGGTTCCGGTAATCGTGATCTTCTCGAGGCGCTTGTGCACGTTGGTGGTCACGTCGAGAAACGACTGCAGCGGGTGCTCGGTTACGTCGTACTGATACGTCGCGCTTTCCTGGTCGACCATATCGAGGGTCACGCGCAGCGGCGACAGGCCAGGCAGCAGATCGATCAGCGGCTCGAGCGCTGCTACGCCCAACGGATCGAGCCTAAAAAAGCTGGCCGTGGTGGCGCCTAGATTGCCTCCTAACGGCGACGGTACGAGGGGAAATACCATTAGCGGATAATCTGCGGGGCTAAGGCCTGGGCTGCCTGGGCGGTAGCGCGGCCTAGTTCTTGGCGGATCATGCGCACCGACGCAGCGCCCGCAGCCTCAGGCGATGGCGCGGTGATGTTTTGCTCAACGCGCATGTTGAAAAACGTGACGGCGATCGTGGGCTTGACGTCGGCCACGCTGGGCGTCTTGGCGTCGAGTCCTTTGAAGCGCTCGGCTAGATCGAATTCGTCGCCTTGCAAAAGCGTGGTGAACAGATCCTGCAGCGTGCGGCCTTCAGGCTTGGGTGCAGCAGCGGCGCGGGCGACCTTCGATGGCTTGGGCTTTGCGCCGCCGCCGCCGCCGCCGCCGCGGGCAGCCTTAGGGCGTTCGGCTGGGCGACGCAGCAGAGGCGGAACACCTCCAGCGCCGCCACCTCGCGTGCGCTGTCGACGCTCGAGCCGCGCTGCCCTTGCCCGTTCGCGCTCGATGCCTTTACCCGTGCGGCCTATTGCGGCTGCAGTGCCGCCCTCGAGTTGCCGGCTAATTAGGTTGAGGTCCTCCATGACACCGATCAGATCGCTCACAGCGTCGACCAATTGGAAAACGGGATTGATTGATCGCAGAAATTCACTGGCAAGCGAGCCGATGCCGAGCTCAGCGCCCTCCATCTCTGGGATCAAGCTAGCCCATGCGCTAGTAAGCAGTGTCGTTGCCCGCTCGACAACATCAAGCTTTTCGCCCAGGAAGGCCAGCTCTTCGCTAACGGCCTCGAGAAACGCGCCTACATTTTGCTTTATGAGGGCGTCGTTTTCGTCGAACCAGTTTGAGATCCCAACGACGATATCCTCGACGGTGGGCAACAGCTCGAGCGCGATCTCGGTGGCTAGCGCCTCGACGGTATTGGTGAGCTCGCCTAGCCGATCCTGAAACGCCGTCGCGCGATCGACATCCTCTTGTGTCAGTACGCCCTTAGCTTGATCGCCTAGATTCTTGATCCCCTCGCTGCCTTCTCGCAGCAGCGTCGCGAGCTCGGGCCCGCTGCGTTGGCCGAAGATCTGCGCAGCCAATGCTGACCGTCGTGCCTCGTCCTCGACGCCGTTTAGCGCGTCGCCGATAAGGCCGAGCTGCTCACTGGCCTCGAGCTTCGAGATATCTTCGAAGCTCAGCCCGAGCTCTTCGAGCGCCTCGCCCGCAATCTTGCCCCCACCCTTGCCGATGTCCAGCAGGTTCTGATTGAGTTTCTTGAGCGCCGTCGAGAGCGTCTCTTGACCTACGCCAGACTGCGAGGCCGCGAAGGTGAGCCGCTGCAGATCTTCGATCTCGGTACCGATCGCAGCGTTCAGTTTGTTGAGCGCATCGAGCGCCGCGGTTTGGCTGTCTACAAACTTGAAAATGCCAACGGCGGCAGCGACGGCAGCGACGCCGACTGCGATGATCGGCCCCTTGAATTTCGATAGCGCTGCACCCATCTTTTTGATGCCAGCCACAGTGCGTCGGGTGACATCGCGCACGGTCGCGCCGAAACGCTTGAATGCCGAGCTCGCTTCCTTGGTCTCGCGCTTCGCAGTGCCGCCCAATTTCTGGGTAGCCTTGCGCACGTCGTCGACCTTTTTTTGCGCCTTATCAGCGTCCTTAACCTCGACGCCAATCTCGACCAGCAGCTCTGCAATAGTGGCCATTACCCACCACCTGCGGCACGCTCATGGGCGTTAAGCTGCGCCGCGGCTTCCCATGTCGTGTGGACTTGTTGCATTTCTAGTAGGTCGTACAGGCCAGCGAGGTCGATGGTCGTGTGTAGCTTAACGTAAGTCTCGGCGTTAATGCCATCAGCACCGGCGCAAGCGATGAATATTTCGCGCGCCAGGTTCGCTGGATCAACGCCTTTATGGGATCCACTCGCTCCCGGAAACACGGGCCCATCGTCCAAGGGCTTGCGTACTAGGGCTGCCCTAAAGACATGCGCACCACCCACACGCACAGCTTGCCAAGGTGCACGTACCGGCCCGCAAAGTGGTCGTCGAAATTGGCAAGCACATTGCCCTCAACGGGCGCCGTCACGACGTCTCCCACCTTCATGTTGGCGCACATCGTGCGCGCTAGGATTTGCTTGGCGAGCACTGCGAGTCCACCCGATGCCTGGGCAGCCTTCAGCGCTGACCCTATGAGAGCAACAACGACGGCCGGCTCGCTGATCAGCGCCCATGCCTCGTGCTCGTCGTCGACCGCCATCAGCAGCTTACCTGCCTGCACATCGAGCAGCCCACCGAGAGCGCCGATAAGGGCGAGGCCTTCGGTAGCCGGAAACGTCTCAGTCACATACTCGTTGTCGTCGATCTTGGTCGTGTGCTTACGGACTACACCCATGCCCTAGGCTGTACCACGTAAGCCACGCGCGCGGCTACTGCCCGACAATGTTGGCGTTTGCCAGAGCCGGCAGCGCGTTGCGCTTCTCGAAGCCGAACACCCACGTGAACGTCGCGCTCTCGGTGCCGCGCGTTTCGTCGGGCTCGGTGAGGATGAACATGTTGAGATAGTTGATCGTCTCCTGCGAGCTGCCGTCGAAAAGCCGCCCGGGAAACACGACATTGCGCGCACCCTCATCCGTGAGAGCGAGCAGCCTCAACTGTTGGTGGAGCAGGCTTTCTTGGTCGACGATGATCGACAGGGTGCCCGACTTGTCTGGGTTGAACGTGCGCACAATCCCACCGACGCCCGTTGGTTTCATCGCCCACGACACCGATGTGCGCGCTTCAGTGATCGTTGTGCCGGCCGCTAGGCCTTCCTTGAAATCGAGGCTTGCCCAGGTGAGCTCGACCTTATCAATGCTGTATTGGCGCATGGGTTACCTCTTACTGCTGCACGTTGATGGAGATGATCGCTTTATGGATCGCGCCAGCTAGCACGGCGTTGCCTGTGAGCGTGAGCTCGCGCGCAATCTTGGCGGCTGCCGAGATGGTGACCACATCGGGCACGACGAGCGTAGGCAATTGGTCTGGCGAGAAGTGGCCGAAGTTGATCCCCTTGTCGTACACACCCTGCACGGCGCCACCGACTTGGTTGATGCCGGCGTTGGTGTAAGGGATCTTGGTACCGGCGCCGACGAACAGCGAGAGGATATCCTCCTCAAGCCGCTGCTCCGTCCAGTCGAGCGACGTCTGCACATCGATGAAACGACCGCTCGCCATGGTGCCTTTCGACGAGAACGACAAGCCGAGGTTACGCCCGAATAGGTTGGCGTTGTTGCTGTAAATGTTCGCGGCCTCGCCAGAGGTCACAGCGTCGAAGGCGATGGCCGAGAGCTGCCGATAGATCCAGGTACCAACACCCGCTGGACCGTCGAGGTTCAGGCCACCGCCCGAGCTCGAGATCCCACCGTCAAGGTAGCCATCGCTTGGCACGAGACCGCCAGTCGAGTCGTCGATGGCATGGAACCAAAGCGCGCTCCTATTGAGCCCGAGCACTTCGAGATCCTCAGCGATGTTCCCAGCTCCGTCGCTGAGGATGTCGGCGTCGCTTGACTGCGGCAGGAAGACCTTGCGCTGCGTCTCGACGATGGCGGCGACGAGCAAAATATCGACGTCAACGCGCGTCTCGATGTTCACGAAGTAGTAGCTGAGAGGATCGGCCGCCGTTACCGCCGCGTAGGTAACGCCCCAATCAGCGTCACCAGCATCTTCGCGACCGACCAGGATCGCGTCTACCCCATCGTCCTGCGCAAACGCAGCCGTAGCCCACGCGTGCACTTCTGGCGTTGCGCCGATGGTGAAGCCTGCGGCCTCGAGCTCGGCCAGATCGATGAAAGGACCGTCCTGCCTATTGGCCGTTACCACGTGCAGAAAGATACCGATCAGGGTACCGAATGAAAACTTATCGGCGAGCGCACCAGTTAGCGAGACATTGACGTCAACAAATTCTGAGATGGCTGCAGGCATGGTTACCCCTTCTTACGGCGCGGCTTGGCTACCAGTGACAGTGGCGACGGTGGAGCCGCTAGCATCAGCTAGGGCGATGCTGTAGTTGACGGTTTCGATCGTCTGGATGGGCTCGACGGAGACCGAGCGCGCGGCGATGGTGAGATCGAAGGCTGCACGCGTCTCCCAGTTGGCGCCCGCTATCGCTGACAGGTTGATAACAGGCCCTTTCTCCCAGAGGCCGAGTCCGAAGCGGCCAAGCAGCTCGACGCCAGCATCGGACTGCAAGACGTCGAGGGCTGCATCACATAACGCCCATGCGCCATTGGTGGGCTCTTGGCCCTTGCTGTAGGCCTGCACAGTTACAAGGTGTGAAGCTGTCCCCTCGGTCACGAGCACGGTGTCATCGGGCGGTATGGGGAACACGGGGGCATCGTTGCCGAGCTCGCCGAACAGCTGCAAGGTGCGAATGTCGCCGACCGTCGGCGCCGTGAGTAGCACGCCATCTGCGCCGTCGGCCGTGGGCAGGATGACCGGCTCTCCCGCTATGGCCAGCGCGAGCAGCCGATCGCGAATTGTCGTGAGCGTATCAACGCCAGTGGTGTCGGTGAAGTAATCGAAATCGTTTAACCGGATGACGTTGCGTACGCCCGCTGTGGTGCCCGTCACCCGCACGACCACCGACGTTGCGGGCTGAAGGACACGCCCACGGCGGCTGCGACGAAAGCCCAGGGACGGGCCTGCAGTGAGCGTCAGCGCTAGCAGGTCGCTGCTGATTTGCTCGCGCGGCACCTGGCCATAGGTCCACACCACGTCGGCAGCGACGCCGTTGAAGGCCTCGAATAGACCTTGCTGCAGTCGGTCGAGTCGCACGCTCACGGCTGCCCCGTCTCTTGCAGCGTGCCCGTGGCGCAGTAGACGCCGCCCTGTAGCTCGTAATCCTCGACCTTGGTTACGCGGTACACGCGGGATCGGTATGTGATCCGGTCGGCTACCTGCGCCTGGTCGGCGACGTTGATGCGTACCTTGGCATAGAAGTCGACCATGCCATCGTTGCGATCGGCCTCTGGATTCTGCAACAAGTTGCGGCCCGAGCTCTGCACGGCGGCCACGGGGTCGAGCTGAAACGTCGAGCTGACTGCAGGTGTAAAGCCGCCACGCGCGTTCTGCGTAGGCAGCCCGGGGCGGTCAACGGTGAGCGGCCCGATGTTGAAGTTGTTGACCAACGACGCGACGGAGTTGAGCAGGGGCATGGCTACGGGCCCTCCTTCAGAATGGAGGCGCCTCGGCGCACGGCATAGGTCACCGACTCGCTCATAAGGTCCGACTCGTGCAGCGGGAAGTTGTCGCCCTTCTTGGCAACCGTGCTCGGCGCGTTGGGCGTGGCCCACGATCGCGATGTGTCGATCTTGCGCTTGATCAGCTTGACCACCCGCAGGCCGACAGCTCCCAGGGCTTCGACAGGATCGCGCGGGCTATCGACATCAAACACCTTAGCGAACTCGACAGCGAAAGCCTTGGCGATAGCACCCGACTGCTCAAGCATGGTTGCGCGTAGGAATCCGCGCGCCGGTATGTCGATGGTGCCGAACTCCTGCCAGAACGCCACGGTCGCCACGTTCTCGCCGTTCTCGTACAGCGTCGCACCCTTGGCGCCCTGAAAGCCGAGCGTCAGTCTCAGCCCCTTGAGTTTGGCGAGCTGCTTTCGCAACTTGTCGAGGCCGTCGGTTTTCTCTGTGACTGTCGCAGACATGAGCTAACAGGCTCGGCCGGTGATAGGTAGCAGGAACAGGGACTTGCGTAGGGCGAGGTAGAGTTGTCCGAACTTCGTGGTAGCAAGCTCGGCGTCGGCTTGCTGGGCGACCGCGTACGACTCGTTGATTTTGCCAATCGCACGCGAGGCGATAGGACCGCCTGCCGTGTTGTTGTCCTGGAAAAGCTGCAGAAAGTGCGCGGCTAGCAGTAGGTGTCCGTTGCTCGCCTTCAGACCCCAGCACCCGATCGAAATCATGCTGCCCGTGATGTCGAGAATCGTCTCGGCGGGCTCGCGATTTTCGTCGCAAAGCGCTGGCGCGAAGGCGAGCAACTCGCCCTTAGTTGCTAGCCTCGCCGCCATCTTTGAGCTCCTCGGCGCGCACGTGCAGCGTAGCGATCACGCTCTTACGCTTCTCGTGCTTGAGAGCCCCCTCGATTGCAACGGGATCGCTGCAAGCAAGACAGGCCGTGATGGCTTCGGACGCCGACAGCTTGGCGAGCTCGAGCTTCTCGTCGGGCTTGGCGCGCAGGCCCCAAAGCTTGATGGGGTCGAGCTCGTGCACGGCGTTCCAAATGTGGTCCGGTATGTGAGCCGCACCACGCGGCTCGACCGGGTAGGACCGCACTGCGCGCTCTCCGTTGTCGGCCTCGAGGGTGTGCTGCACGATCCGGACGTACGGGGTTTCGTTGTGTACCTGCATGGCTAGATCCCATCCAATCGCAGAGCGCCGCGGGGCTTGGGCGCCATGACGCCGCCGAAACGGCTCTCGAGGGTTACTTGGAAAATGAGGCCTTTCTGTTCTGGGGGCATGGCCCGCAGCGCCATCGGGATCACACCGCGCATGCGGGTCGGATCGCGCTTGTAAATCATCGCCGATGGCGTGCCAGCTGGCCCAACATCGTCCAGCCCTGCGTCGAAGGTCCACGTGGCGATCATGGGAAAGGCACGCTGCAGATACTGCAGGACCGTGATGTCAGACGCGGCGCTGTTCTGCAGCGTGGAGATCCGCGTCCATTGCTCGAGCGGGAACACTGCCGTGTTGGGCATCTCGATTCCGGTCGACAGGTTCGGCAGCTGGTTGGCAGCCGCCGTGAAGTCGGCGACGATCTGGACAGCCGTAGCCGTGAGCCAGGTGCCCGTGGCAGCGGCCACGACGAGCATGCCCGGGACGTTGGTAACGCCGAACAGGTTGTTAGGCGCCGAGCCAACGCGCAGCAGATCGTTGAGCTCGGTGTCATACGCCTCACGTGCTCCGCGAGCTTTCTCGCTGGCGATGTCGAAACGGTTCTGCAGCTGTGCAGACCGTACCTCTTGAGTCGAGTACCTGAACGCACAAGCCAACGTCTTGATGGTGTGCAGCGTGTCACGACCCTCGACGTCAACGAACGGGATGTCGGTGGCGTTGGCGGCGACGAGCTTGGCGCGTCCGGTGTAGCCAATCTCTTGATACCCGTATTCGTTAGCGCCCTCGTCGACCTCCGACGAAAGCGGCACGAGCTCGCCACTTGCCCATTTGTTTTCCTCGTACTCGAACCGGAACAGCTCGGCGAGAGTTGCCGTGACGAGGCGTCGGGCGAAGACGCCCGTTTCCAGATCGGCGTGGAACATCGGCAGATTTACAACCGAATCGGCTAGGCGCTTGAGACGACCTTTGCGGCTGGCTTGGAGTCTTGCGAGATTCATGATGCTTGTCCCTTACGCTGCCGGTCGGTTGATCTCGATTTTCACGAGGCCGCGCGCGGTGGTTGTGGCGCCGTAACGGGCGCCGGTTAGTGCGATGGCGTCACCGCCGTCGACGTCGCTGCGAGGCATGCCGAGGGGGTCACCCGCGACAGTCACATTGGCGATCCGGACGAACACCTGCGCACCCCTGACCACAGCC
>SDBT01021300.1_pt1 | contig 10136 bp, 10 predicted proteins | sample 2277101 | NCBI WGS metagenome assembly SDBT01 (sample SAMN10404973, study PRJNA504765) | marine sediment metagenome | isolation source: marine sediment core GS10_PC15, 103 cmbsf | place: Arctic Ocean: Southern Knipovich Ridge | collected 2010
GAGGTCGCCGATTGTACGCTGAAGTCCCGGGCCGAGCATCAAGCCCAGTGCGCCGAGAAGCCGGTCCTGATCTGGTGCAGCTTCCCCAAGCCGCATCAGCCGCTCGACCCGCCGGCTGAGTATGCAACGATGTACAATCCGCTGGAGATGCCCGCCTCGGTTGGCGATCCGTCCATGCTCCAAAGCCGCGCCCCCTATATGGACCGCATTCGCTACACGCACGGTTTTTCCAGCCTCTCCCCGGCCGCCCACCAGGTAATCAAGGCCTACTATTACGGACTTGTCTCGTTCCAGGATGCACAGATCGGACGCGTGCTGGCGGGGCTCAAAGAGGCTGGGCTGGCGGATAATACCATCGTCATCTACACCGCCGATCACGGCGATATGCTGGGCGACTTCGGAACGTACTTCAAGCGATGCTTCATGGAAGGCTCGCTTAAAATCCCGATGATCGTTCGCGCCCCGTCCGCCCCCGCAGGCGAGCGGCGCACCCAACTGGTCGGACTGCAGGACATCATGCCAACACTCGCGGCGATGACCGACTGTCCGCTCGAGCAGCAAGTTGACGGCCTGGATCTGCAAGACGCACTGACAAGCCCCGACGCGCCAGGCCGCGAACTCTATTACTCACAGTGCAACACCAAGGGCAATCAGATCGCGATGGTCTGCGACGGGCGATGGAAATACTGCTACTGCGAGCAAGGGCCCATCGAGGAACTCTACGACCTCAAGACCGATCCGGGCGAACTGGTAAACCTCGCGTGCGACAGCGCCAATGAATCGCTTCTCACCGAGTGGCGTCAGCGTCTGATCGCCGAGGCCAGACGCCTGGGCGATGACGAAATGTTCGACGGCGACGAGTTGTGCGTATCGCCCCCGGTCGATCGGACCGATTGGCCGAAGTTGCCCTTCTCCGGCCTCGGCTGGCGATGGTTCTAGCGACCAGTTTTGCACATCCATACAAAGCATGTCACTTCCCCTTTGCCTGTCTGCTTCTATGGCGGGGGCAGATGTTATAAGCATTGGAGCGGGAACGAGCCATGCTGAGGAAGCCATCCCAAGAACTGCTTTGTAGATGGAAGAGAGCAGGTTTTTCGCTTTCTGCAAGGAGTGGGAATGAAGTCGAATCTCTACGATTCGTCGAATTACCGCGACGACGCAGGGCGAAAAAACCGCCGCTTCCAACACAAATTGGGTTTTTGGGATGGCTTCTAGTACAATGCAGATCGCAACCATTATTATAATCGCACATCTAATCGTCGCGGTAAGAAGGAACGTGTTATGCAAGAGAAGTTGAGCTCGATCCTGTCATCGTACAAGGGTAGGAAGCACGAGCTGATTCCGATGTTACAGCAGGTCCAGGAGGAGTTCGGATATCTCCCGGAAGAGACAATGCTCGCCATCGCGCGCTATGCAGGCGTTCCGGAAAGCAAAGTGTATGCGATAGCGACTTTCTACACCCAGTTCCGATTTACGCCCATCGGTGAGACCCACGTGATGGTCTGTTGCGGAACGGCATGCTATGTCAGGGGTGCCCAGAAGGTGCTGGAAATGGTCTCCGAGCATCTGGGGATCTCCCAAGGACAGGCCACCGACGATATGTCCTATTCGCTCGAATCGGTGGCGTGCATCGGTGCGTGCGGTTTGGCACCGTGCATCATGGTCAACAGGAAGGTCCATGCCAAAATGACACTCGAACGGATAAGTGAACTGCTGCCCAAGCCGGAGGCGAGCAAAGCATGAGTTTTGAAGATATCAGGATCAAGGCTGCCCAGAAGTGGCAGGCGCTGCAAAGCAGTACCAAGCCGACGATATTTGTCGGTACGGCCACCTGCGGGCGCGGCGCCGGGGCGATGGAAGTCCTTGAAGTGTTCCAGAGCGAATTGCCCAAGCGCGGTATCGACGCGCGAATTGTTGAAGTGGGCTGCATCGGACTCTGCTACGCCGAACCGCTCGTATGCATAACCAAGCCGCCGCGGGCGGGTGTCTGCTATTCAAACGTTACTCCGCAGCGTGCCTCGGAACTGATCGAGCAGTATCTCGTCAATGACGATTGCAAGACCGATTATGCGATGGGCGTCATGGGCGATGAATCCGTCGACGGGATCGGGCCTATGAGCGATACGCCCGTCTTGAAGCATCAGGTCAGACGAACGCTCGCAAGGTGCGGGGTGATCGATCCGGGCAATCTAGATCACTATCTCGCAAACGATGGTTATGGCGGTCTGGTCAAGGCGCTTGGCATGAGCACCGAGCATGTCATCGATCAAGTGAAGCAATCGCACCTGCGCGGGCGCGGCGGGGCGGGCTTCCCGACGTGGCGCAAGTGGCAGTTCTGCTCCGATACCCAAAGCGATCAGAAGTACCTGGTCTGCAATGCCGACGAGGGCGATCCGGGCGCGTTCATGAACAGATCGCTGCTGGAAGGCGATCCCCACGCGCTGCTGGAAGGAATGCTGATCGCCGCCTATGCCATCGGTGCGAGCGAGGGCTATATCTATTGCCGCGCCGAATATCCACTCGCCCTGGAGCGGTTGCGAACGGCGATCGTCCAGGCGAAAGAAAACGGATTGCTTGGCGAGAATATTCTTGGTTCTGGATTCAATTTCAGTATCAAGATCAAGGAAGGCGCAGGCGCGTTCGTCTGTGGCGAGGAAACGGCGCTGCTGGCATCGATAGAAGGCGATCGGGGCATGCCTCGCCCGCGGCCTCCTTTCCCGGCAGTGGAAGGCTTGTGGCAAAAACCCACCATTATCAATAATGTCGAAACGCTCGCCAGCGTCGCGCTGATTATGCAGCATAGCGCCGAATGGTTCGCCGAATATGGGACCGAAACCAGCAAGGGCACCAAGATATTCGCCCTGGTTGGAAAAGTTAAGAATACCGGGCTTGTGGAGGTTCCGCTTGGGACGACGCTCAGGGAGATGATCTTCGATATCGGCGGCGGCGTGCTCGATGACAAGCCGTTCAAGGCCGTCCAGACCGGCGGGCCTTCGGGCGGATGCATACCGGCTGAGTTGCTCGATACCCCGGTCGATTACGAATCGCTCAATGCCGCCGGAACCATCATGGGCTCGGGCGGAATGGTCGTGATGGATGAAGATACCTGCATGGTCGATTTCGCCCGCTACTTCCTCGATTTCGCGCAGAAAGAATCGTGCGGCAAATGCATCCCGTGCAGGCTCGGAACGACGCAGTTGCTGTTCATACTGGAAAAGATACTCAAGGGCAGAGGCAAGTTGGAAGATATCGACCTGCTGGAGGAGTTGGCCGTCGCCATCAAGGCCGGTTCGCTCTGCGGGCTTGGCCAGACCGCGCCCAATCCGGTGCTGACGACGATTCGTTACTTCCGCGACGAGTACGAGGCGTTGTGCAAAAAAAGCCCCGCCGCCGCAGGTAAAAAGTAGGCTGCATTGCGTCCCAATGACAAGCAATACACTTAAGTGAACTGAGTAAACAGATGCCAAAAGACAAGATTACCCTGACGATAGATGACCGGAAAATAATCGCCCAGAGCGGTTCGACTATTCTGGCAGCAGCGTTGGATAACGGTATTTACATTCCGCACATGTGCTATCACCCGGACCTCGAACCGGTGGGTGTCTGCCGTCTCTGCATGGTTGACGTCCAAGGCCGTGGTGCGGTCATCGCCTGTCACACGCCCGTCGCCGAGGGGCTCGTCGTGAAGACCGAGACCCCCGAGGTCAACAGCATCCGCCGGGTGGCGATGGAACTGATCATCACCAATCACAACGTTCAATGTCTCACCTGCGCCCAGAACAATGATTGCGCGATACAGAAGGTCGCCGCCTACGTGGGGATCGAAGAGGAAAGGCTCAAACGGCTGAGAAAACCCCGGCGAGACATTCCCCTGGATACCTCCAATCCGTTTTTCGATCGCGATCAGAGCAAGTGCATATTGTGCGGAATCTGCGTGCGAACGTGTAGCGATCTGCAGCGGGTGAGCTGTATTGATTTTGCATTCCGCGGACACGAGACGGTCATAGGCACGTTCGGAAATCGGCCGATAGTCGAGTCTCCCTGCGAGTCGTGCGGCGAATGCGTAGTCAGGTGCCCAGTCGGGGCGCTTACGCCAAAGAACTACGTCAAGCCCACCGCCGAAGTCAAAACGGTCTGCCCGTATTGCGGCGTCGGCTGCACGCTGCAAGTTGGTACTCGCGGAGGGAAGGTTGTAAGTTCTCGCGGTGACGCCGAATCACCCGTAAACAAGGGCCGTCTGTGCGTGAAGGGGCGCTACGGACTCGGCTTTGTCAACCGGGACGACCGGCTGAAAGTACCGCTCATCCGCAAGAACGGCGAGTTTGCAGAAGCAACATGGGACGAAGCGCTCGATCTGGTTGCATCCAAGCTCTCGCAGTATCACGGCGATCAGTGTGCCACGCTCTCGTCGGCCAAGTGTACCAACGAGGAGAACTATCTCATCCAGAAGTTCACCCGGACGGTTTTGGGCACGAACAATGTGGACCATTGCGCTAGGCTGTGTCATGCTCCGACCGTCGCCGGGCTGGTTCAAAGCCTCGGTTCCGGGGCGATGACAAATTCCATCAGCGAGATCGCCGGTTCGGCGTGCATCCTTGCGATCGGTACGAACACGACGGCTGCCCATCCGGTCATCGGGCTGAAAATCAAGGACGCCGTCGCCAACGGAACGAAACTCATTGTCGCCAATCCCAAGGAAATCGACCTCTGTCGTTTCGCCGATCTGTTCCTGCAGCATCAGCCTGGTAGCGACGTGGCGCTGCTGATGGGTATTATGCGAGTGATCGTAGACGAAGGCCTTACTGACCAAGACTTCATCGCCGAGCGATGCGAAAACTACGATGAATTCGTCAAGTCACTGGAAGCCTTCAACGCAGAGTTCGTAACGAAAATTACCGGCGTCGAGTGGGCCAAAATACAGCAAGCCGCTCGCATGTACGCAACACAGAAACCCGCGTCGCTGTTCTACGCGATGGGCATAACCCAACATACCCACGGGACGGACAACGTACTGGCTACCAGCAATATGGCGCTGCTGACGGGCAACGTTGGCAAGCCTTCGACGGGCGTTAATCCGCTACGTGGGCAGAACAACGTTCAAGGCGCATGCGACATGGGTGCCCTGCCGAACGTTTATCCTGGCTATCAAAAGGTCGAAGACCCAGCGATGCAAGCCAAGTTCGAAAAGGCGTGGGGCGTCTCGCTTTCGCCCAGCGCCGGACTGACGCACGTGGAAATCTTCGACGAGATCGAACGCGGAAATATCAAGACGCTCTACCTGGTCGGCGAGAATCCGGTCATCAGTGAGGCGAACTGCAAGCACGTCGCCGACGCACTCAAGGAACTGGATTTTCTCGTTGTCCAAGACATCTTCCTCTCCGAGACAGCCGAGTTTGCGGACGTTATACTGCCCGCCGTCAGCTTCGCCGAAAAGGATGGGACGTTCACCAACACCGAGCGTCGCGTGCAGCGTGTTCGCAAGGCGATCGAGCCTATCGGACAGGCAAAGCCCGATTGGTGGATCACCAGCGAGATAGCCCGGCGGATGGGCGCGGGCGGTTTCGATCTGACCGGTCCGGAGGAAATCTCCCAGGAAATTTCGGCGCTCACCCCGAGCTATGGTGGCATAACGTACGCCCGCATCGACGACGTCGGACTGCAATGGCCGTGTCCGACGACCGATCACCCCGGCACGCAATACCTGCACAGCGAGAAGTTCGCCCGCCCCAACGGTAAGGGGCGATTCCTCCCGCTGACGTACAAGCCGTCGGCCGAGGTCGCCGACGATAAATACCCGTTCATCCTCACCACCGACCGCAGTATCTTCCATTTCCACACCGGAACGATGACGCGGGACGTCGAGGGCATGGACATTCTCAACGGCCAGGAGCTGCTCGATATCAATCCGCTGGACGCTGAGAGTCTGGGACTCGACAACGGCCAGAAGGTCAAGGTCTTCTCGCGTCGCGGCAAGGTTTCGGTCCGTGTGAACGTCACCGACAAATGCCCGCCCGGGGTGGTGTCCATGACGTTCCACTTCGCAGAGACGCCCACGAACGTCCTGACCAATTCGGCGCTCGATCCGGTAGCGAAGATCCCCGAAACCAAGGTCTGTGCGGTAGCGATAGAAAAGTGGAGAGAGTAATGGCATCGCAAGAGGAACTCAAAACCGCCATCGGCGAAATCGCAGTTGGCCGCAAGGTGTCCTGCAAAGCATTGTTGGCCTTGGCGGAGAAGTTGGACGTTTCGCCGAAGCAGATCGGCGAGGCATGCGACGAATTGAAGGTGCGGGTATCGACCTGCCAACTGGGCTGCTTCGGGTAGCCTCGAACAGGAAGATATTATGGATCTCTCCAGGGAACATCCAATCCGTCGCTTCGAAGCGGGGCAATTCAAGGCTATCTCTGATTGCGTTGTCAACGAGACGCGAATCGAACTGGACGTCAACGACGGCCAGCTTCGCATGGCGATGCTCGCTCTGCCGCAGAATCTCGAAGCGCTTGCGATAGGCTTTCTTCTTGGCGAAGGCGTGCTGGAGTCCGTGGACGATCTCGACGAAATCGTAGCTCAGCCCGATCAGAACAAAGTGCTCGTCCGCGGCAGACTGAACGCTGAAGCGATAGATATGCTCACCCAGCGATGGACGTGGGGTTCCGGCTGCGGTGGTGGCGGTACCGGGCGCGACCTGGATAGGCCCGCTTACGAATCGGTAGGCCCAGGAACGCAAGTCTCAGCCGAATCGCTGCTTGAACTGCTTAAGCAATTCGAACGCAAGTTGGAGCTTTGGAAGCAAACCGGAGCCGTTCACGCATGTGCGCTGGCGAGCGACGGGGAATTGCTGCTGCTCGCCGAAGACGTCGGCAGACACAACGCATTCGATAAGATCATCGGCATGGCGGCGATGCAGGGCATCGACATCGAAGATAAGTATATCATCACTACCGGCAGACTGTCTGCGGAGATCGTCTCAAAGGCGGTTGCCTGCGGGGTTCCCATGTTAGTCTCGCGCTGCGCTGTTACCGGGTTGGCGGTTGACCTCGCCAAACGCTTCGGCGTGACGCTTGTGGGCTTTGGGCGCGGCAAACGTCTCAACGTCTACACCGGCTATCAACGCGTCATCCAAGCCAATGGCATCGCCGATAGTCCCATCAACGATTGAAGCAATAGGTGCCTGCCTTAATAAGCGTTGAAAGATAGCCGGCAGCCGTGTAGATTGTCGCTGGATTATGCGGGGGCATGATTGGGGTTTCCTGTCAACAAGACTCAAGGTAATGGAGGCGGCACAACGCGGTTTCCCAGATCAGAGGAGAGCATCGAATGAAGTGTGTGACTCGCAGCGGTTCGTGGTTATTGATTGGGATTATGTGCATTTGTGCCACATCGCATTTTGCCTGGGCCAGCCCCAGTGGATTGAACAACATTCCGACAACTGACGTCGTCCCCGAGAAGGTCGCTGTCGTTCAGACCTGGCTGAATATGGTGGACGACGCCCAGACTCAGCAGTTCATCGGGTTCAAGACCGGTGTTCTTAAAGGCCTCGAGGTCGGTGTCGACTGGAAAGCAAACGGCGAGGCGCACGGTCACGCCGAACTACAGGCCAAGTACGCCTTTGACATCAAGGGTGACTGGTGGAAAGGCGTCGTTGGTGTTGCCAACCTCACGGACAATCGACAGCATAACGGATACTTCTTTCCGTACGTCGCGACAAGTGTTGACCTGGAAATATTCAGATTGCACTTCGGCTATGCTCCCCAGCCGCACAACGAAGCGTTTTTTGCCGGAATAGATCGGACCGTGACTGTTCTGGATCGCAACCTGCAACTCAAAGCCGATGCAATTCACATAAACGATAAGAACGATGTTCTCTTCAGTGTGGGCTTTCTGTACGAGTTCGGAGCGAAAAACGCCCCAGAGGAAGCAAGCACGTCCGGAATCCAGAGCATCCTGTCCGATATCACCAAGAATCTCATACTGGAAGCCTGGGTTTCGCTGCCGTCCACAGGCGATGAAGAAGTTTACACTGTTAAGCTTAACTACGTGATAAAGTTCTAATCCGCGCCGAGGCAATCTGAGCAAAATGGGAACAGGCAAAGCGATTCCCGGCAGGATACGACTGCTCAGGAGAACAAGAGGGCGGCATGACTGACATGACGACCTCCGTTGAATAATTCTGATAATCATCAAACTCAAACGCGCTGACCTTTCATAGGCCAGTGCGTTTGTTTTAATTGAAGCATCTTCCAGCGGGGCAGGGAAAATGGGGACTCACCTCCGACCTGCCCCTTTGAGGAGTGTAACGAAGGTGCCCCTGCCTGCTTACCGCAGGTAGGCAGGTGTCCCCATTGTCCAAAGCGTAAACGCAGGCCTGTCCCAAGTTGTTCAGAGCACGTCTGTCCCATTCAATTCATACGGGGGTTTAAGCTGGGTAAAGTGGTGTTTTTGTGGTAACGTTTACATGCTTAGTTCAAATAGGAGATTACTATCCTGTAACAGGGATACTGCGTGGTTCCGACTTGCGGTGGTAATGCATCTGCATCCTTGTCGCGGCGTCATAGCACAACATTATTCCTGTTACAGAGTGCTGCGTTTGTGCTCGCACATTCATTCGCGTGGGATTATACGGATGTACTCTGCGACGGAGATAGGCTCGATGTATTTGTGGGGTCTATTCCTGCGTTTCGCTTGACTGACGATTATGGCGGGAAGTTCCTGTCAGCTCATTACTAAGGGCGCGAATTTGCGTGCCTTCACTTTGCAAAAAGGAGAATGCTCATGTCTCGAATCATTGCATGTCTGTTAGCTATTGTTGTGTCGACCCAGGTCCAGGCGGCGGTAATATACCTGGAGATCGATGGCGTGGAAGGGACATCCCAGGACGACGGTTATAAAGGATGGATTGAATTGAATTCGTTTGGGGTGGGAGTCTACACTGAGGGCACTGGAAGTTCGGGTAGTGGTGGTGCCGAAGGCGGCACAGTTGTCTTTTCGGATTTCGCGTTTTCTGGAATGAGTAGCGCGGCCTCGCCAGAGATCTTTGGGGCTGTCATCCTGGGAACGCACATTTCCAGCGTGACCCTGGACATCGTCAATCCAGGTGACGAGAAGGGGAATGAACCATTTGCCCAATGGGAGCTGAAGGACGTCAGGTTTACTTCATATTCGACCGGTGGTTCGTCGGGCATGCCCGCTCCGGGGGAAAGCTACACAGCCACCTTTGGTGAGATTACGTACACCTACGCGGAGTTCGATAGTGAAGGGGGTATCACAGGGAGCGTCTCGTTCCATTGGGATCTGGTAGAGGGCACGAGCTCCAAGGCCTATACAGGCACGGTGGAGAGCTTCGAGTTTCTTACGGCGGTGCCCGAGCCCGGTACGCTGGGCCTGCTGGGGCTTGGCGGGTTGGCGTTGATTCGGCGGAGAAAACGATAATCGCATTCAGGGTCGTGGATCTCCCCTAAGGAGCAGCCCCGACTCGCTGCGAGCGTGTTAGTCAACAGGGTGGCGGGTCGGGTCCGAAGGATGCCTCCGGTGAGACCCACCACCCTACGCAATAGAGTACCGCGCGATTCCATCGAGCCTGCCCCTTTTTTTGGGGGAGGACCATGCCGCCGCCTCAGTTCGCCGCCAAGTGAATCCTTGTAAGATGGTTGCGGCGCGGATAGAACTTATGGAAGTGGTTTCAATACCTGCTTTCGTGACGCCCTGGGCGGAAGAAAAACTGCGCAGGGCCCAAACCCAGGTTTTGAAATCGCTTCTGACGAGGTGATACGAATGGGAATGGTGGCAAATCTTGGCGCGCGTACAGTCGAATCACTCGACGAGTTCGGCGACTTTTGCCGATTCTGCGGGAGGACGTTCGGCTGGGTGTTCGAGGGGATGGGCAAATGGCGTAACGTGCGGCTGCTGGCTCCGCAACTCTACGAAATAGGCACGCGAAGCATCCCCGTAGTCATGATCACCGGCGCGTTCGTGGGCATGGTGCTAGCCGTGCAGACCGTCGCCCAGTTCAAGGCCCTCGGAATGGCCGACCAGATGGGTGTACTTGTAATTCTTTCCGTGCTGCGTGAACTTGGCCCGGTACTCGCCGGAGTCATGCTAGCAGGGCGGGTCGGCGGTGGACTGACGGCAGAACTCGG
>SDBT01021301.1_pt1 | contig 10136 bp, 7 predicted proteins | sample 2277101 | NCBI WGS metagenome assembly SDBT01 (sample SAMN10404973, study PRJNA504765) | marine sediment metagenome | isolation source: marine sediment core GS10_PC15, 103 cmbsf | place: Arctic Ocean: Southern Knipovich Ridge | collected 2010
GTGGCGTGTGTGGCTTATTTGGAACTTGAGTGTATACGGATCGCACAGCCACCGGGCAACGTGTCCGTCGGTTCGCGGTAGAAGCCACCCGAAGTCCCAACCCTTGCTCCGGTAGACTAAGGGAATCCCCGGAACGACCCGCACCACCGGCTGGGCTGCCCCCAGTAATAACTTTTCCTCCGTGTAGTAGTAGCACGAACCCAGGTGGACGAACACCTCATGATCGAGTGCACCGCCGGGTTCGGCCGCCAGGTCGTCGCACAGGCCCCGGATGGCGACTTTTACTTCGCACCCGGCCGAGAACGCCTCGACGAGGGCGTCGATCGAACCGGATCTCACCGTTCCGTCCGGGGCGTGTGAAAGAACCTCATCCCACCGGTCGCAGACGCAATAGCGGAATTCCTCGAAATCATAAATGAAATTGCTGCTGGGCGCGTTGGTCTGCTCGTCCCAGTTGTCGAGTTCGTTGTATTTAGGCATCTCGCGGTATTCCCGAACCGGACCAGGCCCGACCGCCCCGGTCCCCGCCTTACCGTCGAGAAAAGGCCGGGCAATCGCCTGTTGAGCGTTCTGGTTGTAAAGAAAGAACGACATCGACTCCCGCGGGCCGAAACTGTCCGGGAGGGATACCGGCATGCGCAGATTGCAGAGACCGGCCGTCCAGCGATCATCGAGCAGGTACGTTACGCGAAAGTCTATAAACTCGCGGATCAACTCCGATCTTGGGGAAGTTACGTCAATGTGCTCGTTGTGCCTGAACCCCGTACCGACGCGCAGATCGGCGCCGCGCCGGATGGTGTCGCACAATGCCTCTTCGCTGCCCGTAACTATCGTCCTGTCCCGGTCCAGTTCCAGCTTGCATACCCAACTTGCCATGTGATGAATCTCCTTCTGTAAGTTTACCGCACAACCGTGGGCTGGGACGTTGATGTGTTCCCAAAAAGCGTCAGCGCCGTAGCGTCGGTGATCTCCACCTTCACGTACCGCCCCGCAAGCGACCCGGGGCCGTCGAATACCACGATGTGATCGCCGCTGGTCCGACCCTGGAGCTGGACGTTTTGACGGAGAGTGTTCTTACGAGCCGCGAGCGCAAGCGAGCGGGATTCATCCGATACCGGGAGAACTTCCCACTCGTTTGCGTCCTGCGGTGAGCTTTGTCGAACCGTCGCGGTTCGTTTCAACTCCCTTTGCGACCTGCCCGTCACCAGGACTTCCATGGTTCGGCCGACGAAGGCCCGATGGTGCGCCTGGCCGACTTCTTCCTGGACAGCTAGCAGTTCCTGGTTTCGGCGGCGTTTGACGGAATCGGGCACGTCGTCCTCGAACCTTCGCTCCGCCGCAGTTCCCGGCCGAGGGGAATACTTGAAGATAAACGAATTCTTGAACCCGCTGCGACGGATCAAGTCCATCGAGGCGGCGTGGTCGTCTTCGGTTTCACCGGGAAAACCAACGATGAAATCGCTGACCAGCACCACGTCCGGAACAATCCGGCGTGCGGCGTCCACTAGCTCGTCGTACTGGGCGCGGGTGTACTTGCGATTCATCTTTTCCAAAATCGCATCCGCCCCGCTCTGTGCGGGACAATGAATATAGGGACAGACGTTGGGCAAGTCGCGCATTGCTTCGAGGATGTCCGGGGTAAAGTCCAGCGGGTTGCTCGTAACGAATCGCAGCCGCCGCAGCCTTGGGTTCGGTGAGAGCTTTTGCAGAAGATCGCTGAAGCGAGTAGTGGCCCCGCCTGCGGTTTGGGCCGCAACGTGCCGGTAGCTGTTGACCGTCTGTCCGATCAGCGTGATTTCGGTCCTTCCCGCATCCACCAGTCGTTTTACTTCTTCGGCCACCGCGGCTGGGGGGCGGCTTCGCTCCGGGCCTCGAACAAATGGCACGATGCAGTAGCTGCAGAACTTATCGCAGCCGCGCATCACCCGAACAAACGCCTGCGCCGCAGTGGGCGTGTTCCTCGGGTCCCGCGCCAGATCAAGCGCATCGAGTGTTTCGGCGGTCTCGGGGGCATTGCGATCGGGGTCCAGCGCCACGGCGGGGGTTTTGTTCCCGGAATTCCTGCCCGCCGCTTCTATGAGTTCCGCGAGGTGTTGGAGTTGTCCCGGCGCGCAGAGAACATCCACGCTACGATACCGTCGTGCGAGGTCGAGGCCTTCTCGCTGCGCCATGCAGCCGAGAACGCCCACGATCAATTTTCGCCCGGAGCTTTTTCGTTTCGCATCGGCGCCGAGGCGCGAGTAGACCTTATCCTCGGCGTGCTGACGAACCGAGCAGGTGTTGTAGAGCACCACGTTGGCCGAACGGTGATCCTCTACCATTTCGTGACCTGCCGCGCGCAGCAAGCCCACCACCAGTTCACTGTCCAACCGGTTCATCTGACAGCCCAGCGTTTCGAGATAGACCTTCATCTTACGTAAAGCCTATCCCAACACCACCCCCGCTGCAATGCGACCTGGAAAAGAGCCGGGAACGCCCCGCTTGTGACGGAGGGTCCGCTCGGGAAACCGCCTTTATTTCATGGGGACGTGATTTGTCGGAAGGTCTTCGGGCACTGAGGTATCTCCCAGATAACGGTTGAGATATTTCGACAATTCATCGATCTGGAAGGGTTTGTTAAGGAACCCCAGCACGCCTTCGTGGCGCAGGGCCTCGATCTTTTCGTTCTCGCCGTATCCCGACACCAACAGCGTGCGAATGTCAGGATTGATCACCTTCATCTTTCGGAAGGCCTCCTCGCCATCCATCCGAGGCATGACAAGGTCCAGGATGACCAGATCGACGTCCCGATAGTGTTCGCGATAAAAGGCGACGGCCTCCTTTCCGTCGGAGCACAGCGAGACACGATAGCCCAGCGTTCGCAACACCCGTGAGCCATAATTGCGCACCATGACCTCGTCGTCGATCAGGAGGATATGCTTGGCGGCGGAAGCCTGCTCTTGCTCGTTGCAGGAAGCGTATGTTCCCTCTTGTGATTCGGCCGGCGGTAGAAGTATACGGAACGTGCTGCCTTGTCCGACTTTGCTGTTCACGTTGATAGAACCGTGGTGATTTTTCACGCAGCCGTAGGCCCCGGCCAGGCCCAGCCCCGTCCCTTCGCCGACCTTTTTGGTCGTGAAGAAGGGCTCAAAAACCCGCTCGAGTGTGGCCTCGTCCATTCCTATTCCCGTATCTGAGACCGCGATTTCCAGAAACTCTCCCGGTGTGATTTCGCTGGGGTTCTTTCGGCAGTATTCTTTGTCTATGTGGACGGTCCGGGTGGCAAACGTCATCCGTCCACCATTGGGCATGGCGTCGCGGGCGTTGATCCCCAGGTTTAGAAGCATGTTCTTCAGTTGTGACGGATCTCCCATCACGGCCGGCGAGGTGGCGTACAATTCCTGGTGGATTTCAATTTTCCGATCTATGCTGTGCGACAACAGCTTCGCCGTTTCCCTGATCGCCTCGTGCATGTCCACGATCACGGTCTGAAAGTTTCCCCCTCGCCCGAAGGCCAGCAGTTGTTGCGTCAAGTCCGCGACGCGATGGGACGCCTGGAGGATCTGTTCGGCGGACTCCAACTGCCCGGTGGAGGCAGCCGGGTCGATCTGGATCAGTTCGGCGTTGCCCTGGATGGCGGTCAGCAGATTGTTGAAGTCGTGGGCGATTCCACCCGCCAGTTGTCCGATGGCCTCCATCTTGCGCGATTTATGAAGCTGCTCCTGAAGCATCCGGCGCTCCTGTTCGGCCTGACGGCGGGCCGTAACGTCCAGAACCAGTGTGGCGATCCGACCTTCGCCCGCGCAGTAGCAGATGACGTTGAATTCTTTCCCCGTCCGCTTGCAGCACCAGGAAAACTGGGCGGGTTTGCTTCCCGGGGTTACCGGAGCAAGTTGCTCCGCGCTCGCCGGGATGCTGTCCCGGTCCAGTTCCGAAACCACCCGCCCGATTAAACTCTCGGATGACAGTCCGACACATCGCCGAAAGGCGGGATTAACGTCCAGAATGCGGTAATCGGCGGTTTTGTTTTCCCCGTTCTGTATGATCTCGTACAGGGCGAATCCTTCCGCAAGTTCTTCAAAAACCATCCTGTAGTTCTCCTGTCTTTCCTTGAGTGGTCCTCGCGGGCCGGTCTCATTCACTGTATAGTTATCGGCCGTTGCAGCAATTCCCATGACTTCTCCCGATGCGTTACGGAGAGGGCTTCCGTAGATCTCGCACCAGAAGTTACTTCCGTCGGGGCGCTGGCGACGCATGAGGCAAAGGATGGATTGGCCGTCTTCCCCGCCTCGAATATCACTTTCCCGGCGCGAGGGGTGTTGCTCGACTTTGGCGTGATTTCCCCCGGTCTGACAGGTAGTTTTGTTAGCGCCGGTCGGGTTTACCCGATCATGTAGAAGTCCCGAGCTTTCGTGCCTGTGAATTCCCCGGAAAGCCCATACCAGCAGCACAGCGGAGACGGAGAAAACGCCCACCAGGCAGGCGCAAATCCACAGGACGCCCAACGTCGTCCAAAGCCACCAAGGAACCCCCGCAACAGAACTTAACATAATACCCGTTCCCGCAGCACCTCCATGTGGTGAAGACACTGACAACACACACAGCGATGTCAACAACCCCATCATTCCCAGATATCCTCCAGCCGCCACATTGCTAAAACCCTCCACGCACCAAATAGGATATCCGCCCGGCCGGGAAATGCAAGTATCAGCTTTGCCCAAACCCACCAGATTGGGATTCATTTTTCACATTCAGTAAATTTTTCCGACGTGAAGATATAGACTTCAGCGTCAGCGAATCGCCAGGCATCGGGGGAGAGACCGGCCTTGTGCGCACAACAGTAATTGAGGAACTCTTCTGCGCTCCAGCCTTGGTCGGTGGCGACTTCCGGTAAGAAGCACCCGCTCCGCCCGCCGCACACGATGTATATCCCGTCCCGCCCGATTTGGAGCTGTTCGGGATGCCGCGTCTTTTCCAGCTTCGACAGGACTGAGACCTCGATGGTCAGTTGCGGGATTTCCTCGGGCGTGACGGGGTCGGTGACGAAGCGCGGGTCCCGGGCGGCTGAAGCGCCCATCTGCACGATCATTTCGCCCAGCGGGTCTGTCGGGTGGAACGTGCCTATGCACCCTCGCAACCGCCCGGAGTTAGTCAACGTCACGAAGCACCCACGCTTCTCGCCCACAATGCCCTCGGTGTCCCGGACGGTTGGACGGGGATGTCCCTTCACCTGCGCCTCGACGGACTGGCGGGCAAGGGCAACCAATTTCGCTCGATCTTCGGGTGAGATAATCATGTGCGATTCTCCCTAAGCATTACACTTTTTTTATGAACAGGCTAAACGTCTCGATGCCGAACATTACAACAACGGTAACCGCCGTTGCGGCGATCAAGACGCCGATAACCGTGGACAGATAGAATTCCTTCTTGGTGAACCCAAGCAGATACCCGCCGACGGCGCCGCTGTAGACCCCGGAACCGGGCAGAGGAATCCCGATAAACACGCTCAGTCCGAGAATCCCGTATTTTTCCACAAGGGGGTGAATCTTCTTCTGTGTCTTCTGTATCATCCGAGTCCAGATTCGATCCACGAATGATATCTTGAGCAGAAGATGTATGAACTTGTCCAGCAGAAAGAAGACTATCGGACCGAGTAAAATATTAGCGACGACGGCGATGGCGACAACAGGGAACCACGGCTCCTTGGCCATGAGTATCCCGTACGGGATGCTCGCCCGCAGTTCCAAGGCCGGTACGAACGTCAGCAGGACGATCAACACGTATGGATTGGAAAACATATCGGAAAAAAACTCGGTCATTGCTCATCCTTTTGAAACCGCTTCAGCAGAGACCATTACACATGGTTTAGGTTTTTGCGGGCTCCACACACTATCTACAAGGCGGAGCAGGAAATGGTACAATACTCTCGGCGGAAGGGCAATTGGGAGAAATTGGAATCCACGACATGAAGCCCAAAATCCTTGCGATTCACAGCGGCGCGTTGGGGGATTGTATCCTTTTCGGACGGGTGCTGTCGCAGTTGGGCGGGGCCGTTACGCTCGTGGCCGGCGGACCAAAGGCGGAACTGCTCAAAGGTTTGGGGCAGGTGCGAGCGGCGGTGGATTTTGACGCGCTGCCAATGTACGAAGCATTTAGCGACACCCCTATCGAGGAGTGCAGGTTACCGGACTTGTTAGGCTCGGCGGATCGGCTGATCAGTTGCTTTGCGACGGGGCGCCCCGTAGCGGAGCGCCGGATCGCGGAGATGTGCGCCGCCGCCGATGCGACGTATCTGCCCATCCGCCCGCCTGGGTCTTTTGATGGTCACTTGGTGGAGTTCTGGGGTGATCTGCTGGGGATTTCCATCGATACTGCTCCCCTGGGGAGAGATGTTTGGGAGGTCCCGCTCTCGTGGCGCCAATTGGGATGGCGGGAACTGCGAAATTCGGGTATTGACCCCAATGAAGGTTACCTTGTGCTTCATCCGGGCGCGGGGGGCGAGTCCAAACGCTGGGCGATGGAAAGATACGTGGAACTGGCCCGTTCGTTGCGAGGAGATATCCGAGGAGTACGGAAAGCCGTTTTTGTTTTGGGCCCGGTGGAAAACGAATGCTTTTCCGACGGCGAAATCGAATCTCTCCGGGCGGAATTCCCCGTGCTGAGCAGCCTGTCGCTCCCGATATTGGCGGGTGTTTTAGAATCCGCCAGGGCGTTTGTGGGCAACGACAGCGGTCCTTCACATCTGGCCGCAGTAGTGGGAACGCCGACGGTCGCCCTGTTCGGCCCGACCGACGCCAAGCATTTCTCTCCTTTGGGCTTAGGCGTCCATGTCATTGAGGCTGGGATAATGCAATTGATTGCAGTTGAAGATGTTATACGAATGCTGTCGAATTTGTGGTTATTATAAGAATTATATTGACTTTTGCGTTGTTAGCTCTAATAATCAGTTTCGTGAAAAACCTACAGACAGTGCAGCAACAGGATGTTGCTGTTGCGTGTCTGGGGTACTCTCTTATCGTGGCAACGTGCTGATTTGTTCTAATTTTTAGGCGCTACGGAAATGGAAAGGAGAGACACTTATGGCTAGGGGTACGGTAAAGTGGTTCAATAATTCCAAAGGATGGGGTTTCATCACGACGGAAGATGGTACCGAGGCGTTTGTGCACTACAGTGATGTCAACGGTGATGGGTTCAAGGCGTTATACGTCGGGGATTCTGTTGAGTTCGAAATGACCGATGGACCGAGGGGCGCCAAGGCTATTTCGGTAAAGAAAGTTTGACGTTATCCGTTTTTCATTTGTGGGGGTGTATATGTAGTGTGCACTAGGAAGCTTTCCATGTATTTGGGGCGACGGTAGAATATTGTCCATGATAATCCGGACGAAGATCATCGCCACCATCGGCCCGGCCAGTTCTTCCGCAAAGACGATGCAGTCGTTGGTTCAGGCTGGCTGTGACGTGTTTCGCATCAATTTCTCCCACGGCAGTGATGAGCAGCGTGAGGAATTTCTCTCGAACCTTCGGTCGGTTGAAAAGAACACAGGTAAACCGATCGCTATTTGCGGGGATCTGTGCGGACCAAAGATCCGCGTCGGGCTCATCACCGGCGGCGGGGTGCTGCTGGGCGAGGGACAGGAACTTATCATTCAGCGCGAACCGGTTGAAGGAACCGCCACACGCATCTCAACTACCCTGGCGGAACTGGTGGATGAGGTTAACCCCGGAGAGTCGATTCTGCTGGATGACGGGAAACTTCGCCTGGAGGTGCTGCGGACCTTACCGCCGAACGAAGTTCTCACCCGCGTGGTCTGTGGCGGGATACTTTCCAGCGGTAAGGGTGTGAACCTGCCCCACACGCAGTTGCAACTTTCGGCGCTGACCGAGAAGGACCACCGCGACGCAGCCTGGATCGCTCAGCACGATTTTGACTACGTTGCCTTGTCATTCGTCCAGCGCCCCGATGACGTGCAGGCCCTTCGTGATCTGCTGAACGAGCACGATTGTGGGGCGCACATTATTGCGAAGATCGAGAAACCGCAGGCTCTCGAGCATATCGATGCGATCCTCCGTGTCGCGGACGGGGTGATGGTTGCGCGGGGCGATTTGGGGGTGGAAATGGACCTTCCCGCCGTCCCGGTCGCCCAGAAGCGTATCGCGGCGGCAGCTCAGCAGGCTGGAAAACCATGTATCATCGCCACCCAGATGCTCGAAAGCATGATCAACTCGCCGGTGCCCACGCGCGCGGAAGTCTCCGACGTAGCCAACGCCGTGCTCGATCACGCAGACGCGGTGATGCTCTCGGGCGAGACGGCCGTGGGTCGGTATCCAGTCGAGGCGGTCGACATCATGAATCAGACCGTTGCCGCGATCCAGGCCTATCACGACCAGACGAACCCGCCCCAGCAGGTGGCCTGTGAAACCCCGTCGACGACAACGGCAATTGCCGCCGCCGTGCGGAAGATCATTGAAGTCGAGGACATCTCCGCTGTTGCCGTCTTCACCGCCACGGGCGATACAGCCCGCATGATCGCGAAGAATCGCCCTCCGTGTCCGATACTGGCCCTTTCGGCGGACCTTGCGGTGGTGCGGCGGATGTGCCTCTATTACGGCGTGCTGTCTTGCAGGGTCGAGGCGCCCCCTCATACGCGCGATGTACTGGCCGTTGCCTCGCGCATCGCCCGCACGCAGGGAATCGCCTCACCGGGTGACAGGATCATAGTGGTAACGGGCCGGCCCATCGGCGCCCCCGGGATGACCAACACGATTGTGGTCCACACCGTTCCCGACGAGGAGACGGCGTGAACACCGCCGGACGCCTTGAGCGATCCGGAGGGGTTGGATCCTGGAAAGTCGATGCGCTGGCAGTGGGGCTGACGCTGGTTGCCTTGGGCGCCGCGCTGATGGTGGGAGCCTTCAGCGACGGGGTCTACATGGATGACGACATCACGCATTACCATTTTGCGCGTGACGGATGGGGGAACATCAACGCGCTGCTTAATCGCTGGGCCCGGCCGGGATACAACATCCCCACCGCCCTGGTGGCGCATTTCTTTGGCCTTCCCGGCTGCCGGGTCTTCAGCGCGCTGCAGACAGCTGCGATCGCGTGGTTCGCGTATGCCATCGCTCGCAGGCTGATCGGGGCGAACATTTACGCAGCCCTGGTTGTCGCGCTCGTGTGGGTCCAGCCAATGACCTTTCGCCTGGCGACGACCACATTGACCGAGACGACGGGGGGGTTGTACCTGACGATCGGGGTCTGGTTGTATCTGAGAGGCAATCGCATCTGGGGGTGCGGGGTCCTGAGCCTGATGTTCGTTGCGCGAGACGAGACGATGGCGCTGGGTCCTATTGTGGCCGCAGCAGTCATTCTCGACGCACTGCGGGAGGCGGGGGGAGATTGGCGGAAGATGCTCCGCACCGGTTGGGTATGGGCCTGCGCGGGGGCGACGGTATGGGCGCCGGGGGCATATTGGACCGCAGCATGGGTGATGCAGCTTCCTCCGGACGCCTCGCCGCTGTCGATCTTCTCGCGGGGATATTCCGCCGAGTATGGCAGCGGGGTGTGGTATTGGTTCCTGGGAATCTGGACGGAGCAGGCGAGTGTGGGCGTGTTGGCTCTGGGGGTGGGGGGAGCGGTTTACCTCGGACGGAAGGCGTGGTTCATATCGGGGTTGGTTTGGGGTCTGGTGGTGCTGCATTCGGTCATCTTCGCGAGGGGGATGTTCGCATCGGGTGGCTATTCACGATTCCTCGTCCCGATATCGGGGTTGCTGGGCGTACTGGGTGCGGCGGGGCTAAAGGCCGTCCTCTTCGAACGCCGAAGGAGCATCGTTGCAGTTGTTTTTGTATGCGCAGCCGGGTGGTTATTGCTGGTGAGTTACATGTTCGAACGCTACGTAGCTTTCCGTTTTACGCTGGCGCTGGGGCTGATTCTGGCGGCGGCGGGTGTCTTGGCGGTAGTAGTAAGGCGCCCGGGGTTTGTGCGATGGTGGGGACGAGTAGCGATTGCGGTCATGCTCCTTCTATCGGTCGGGCATTTCGCCGCCGTAACCCGGCCGCTGCGGCTGTCGGACTCGAATATGCACAACGCCATCGTCGATGTCCTGCGTGATCTCGAGAAAAGCCCCCACGCCGACAAGCCCGCCCTGAGTCTGCAC
>SDBT01021302.1_pt1 | contig 10135 bp, 7 predicted proteins | sample 2277101 | NCBI WGS metagenome assembly SDBT01 (sample SAMN10404973, study PRJNA504765) | marine sediment metagenome | isolation source: marine sediment core GS10_PC15, 103 cmbsf | place: Arctic Ocean: Southern Knipovich Ridge | collected 2010
GCCAGGCTACCTCTTCGGCACCATCCCCCTCTCTGCGGGCCTTGCCCTGGCTGTGAGAGGGCGCCTGTCCCGTGTCCTTGTTGCAGGGGGACTCGCGGCGGGCGTCGTGTGCATGGTCCTGACGGGCTGCGAGGGCGGCTATGCAGGGCTCCTGGCGTCGGTGCTGGCCGGTGCGTGGTTCCTGTCGCGGCCGGGCCGCAGGGCGGCCGTATCGAAGGCTGTCGTATGTGTCCTTGCGGTGGTGATCGTGGTTCCCGTTGTGTCGGGGTCTGGGCTCGTGAGGCATCAGCCATCCGGGTCTGCCGGGGACCGGCTGGCGGAGATGGGCGAGAGCGAGTCAGTCCGGGGCCGCCTGATGCTGTGGAGCACGGCGCTCGGCATGATCCGGGAACGTCCGGGCCTGGGGCACGGCCCGGGCGTGTTCAGGCGCGAGGCTCGCGCGTACTGGCCTCCGGCCCCGGGAGGGGTGCTCGGGGGACGGATTCCTCACAGGGTCCACAATGATTACCTTGAGATGGCTGCCGAACTCGGCCTGCTGACCCTGGGAGGCTTCATATGGCTCTCGGTTGCAGTGCTCCGGCGGGGGATGCGTCAGCTGGGGCGGCATGTGCGTGAAGGAGATGAGGATAGCCGCGCGTTGAGAGTGCTTCTCGGCGGGGCGCTTGCCGCGATTGCCGGGATGCTGGTCCACAGTTTCGTCAGTTTCGGCCTGCACTCACCTGCGTCCGGGGCGTTGTTCTGGATGGCACTGGGCCTTGCTGCGGGATTGTCAAAGGCCGTGGGTGCCGCGGCCCCGGGCGGGCACGCCGGGGCGTCAGACCTGGGTGAGCCTGGCCGTGCACGTATTCCCCGGGCTGTCCTCGCCGCCGCGGCAGTGCTCGTTATCCTTATGGTGAAGTGGTCCATATTCCCTGTACTCGGCTACAACCGGCTGCAGGCGGGCATGGTGCACGGGCGGGAAGGACGGTGGGCGGAGGCGTACAGTGCGTGCGTGGCCGCGGGGAGGTACCTGCCCGGGTCGTCGGAGGTAAGCAGGGCCCGCGGGGTAAGCGCGCGTGCCCTTGGACGGCTCCCGGAAGCCCGGGTGTGGTTCGAGCATGCTCTCCTGCTTGACCCGTGGGACCTGGACGCGCGCTGGAACCTGGTCCTCGTGCTCGCCGAGATGGGAGAGGAAGACCGGGCGCGGCGCCAGTGGGAGAAAGTGCGGGAGATAGACCCTGTCTTTGCAGAGCAGGCAACGGCTCCAGGCAGCGGCCCCTGAACGGGAGGGAGATCCTATCCGCATCATCCATCTTGTCAACCGTCTGGGCTACGGGGGAGCCGAGCACCTTGTCGTCTCCACGGCATCCTGGATGCGCAACCGGGGCCACGACGTGGGAGTCGTGGCCCTGCAGGGCCCGGGCATCCTCGAGGGAGAGCTTTCCGGGGCGAGGGTCTGGACGAAGTGCCTCGGGATGCAAGGCATCCCATGGATGCAGAACATCCCATGGATGCCGCGCATGCCGCAGATGGCGTGCCATCTGCGGGGCCGTCCGGTGCGGCGCCTGGCCGGGCTGCTGGAGGACAGCGGGTGCGAGGTGCTTCACACGCATCTTGCCCGGTCCGACCTTGTGGGGCTGTCCGCCGCACGCAGGGCCGGCGTCCCGGTGACGGTCTGCACCCGGCACAATGTCCACGAGCCGTGGCAGGGCGTGCTGCCCGCCGCTATTGCTTACGGAAAGGCGTTGTCGCGCGCCGACGGCCTTATCGTGGTCTCCGTGGCGGCTCGCAGGCATGTGCAGGAGGTGTTCAGGGTGGCGCCGGGGAACTGCCGGGTCATCCCGGGCGGGGTCGATGCGGAGAAGTTCCGCCCGGGGCCGGCGGACGAGGAACTGCGCGCCAGGTGGGGACTGGGGCCGGAGTGCTTCGTCGTTGCAGCGGGAGGGCGGCTTTCCCGGGAGAAGGGTGTGCACCTGGCATTGAGGGCGGCGGCTGTCGCGATGGCGAAGGTCCCTGCCGTGCGGCTGCTTGTCCTGGGGGACGGGAGGGAGCGAAAACGTCTCCAGGGCCTTGCCATGCGCCTCGGTATCAGCGATAGGGTTGTCTTCGCGGGATGGCAGCTCGACATGCCCCGGGCCCTGTCGATCGCGGACGTCGCTATGCAGCTCAGCTTGACAGAGGGGCTCGGGCTGGCTATCATTGAGGCCATGGCGATGGGCAAGTGCGTGCTGGCAGCGCGTGTGGGCGGGATCCCGGAGATAATAGACCACGGGAAGACAGGGCTGCTGGTGGGCCGCGGGGCAGCCCGGGATGCCGGAGACATCCTCTCGGATCTTGCCCGCTCGAGAAAGAGATGCGGGGAGCTTGGTGCGGCGGCCCGCTCAAGGGCTGTCGAGAGCTTTCAGCTGAACACCATCGCCGCGAGCATCTGCAGGTACTACGGCGAACTGCTCGAGAAGAAGAAGGGCCGGCCGGGGTGAACGCGCCCGTAGGGCGCGGACGCGCTGGAGTGGTGAGGTTGCCGGCAGGGTGAAGACACTCTGGGTGCGGGAGCTGCAGGAGGCGCTGCTGGAACATGCGAGAACCGGCTCCGCGGATGACGGGTGCGAGTGTCTCGGTCAAGGTATGTGCCATCGCATCGCTCATCGTAGTGACGGTTGCGGCGGCTTCGTTCATCCTGGGGACGGGCCAGTCACTGCGTGGCGCTGCGGAAGCGGCCAGGGTGCCGTGGTCGGCCGGTGTGGCAGAGCTTTCCCGGGGACTCCTGTGGCGGGTCTTTGCGGCGGCGGCGGCATCAGGAGCGGTGGCCGTGGTCGCGCTCTGGTGGCTGCTGGACGATTCGGTGGGCCGGAGGGTGCGCCGGGTAGTCAAGGAGGTGCAAGGCGTCTCGCGCGGCGAATCGCCCTCAAGGATGCAGGAGGGAAGCCGGGACGAGATCGGGGTACTGGTGGCCAGTGTCAACAGGATGATGAGGCAGGTGGATCAGTGGCGCAGGGAGAGCCGCCGCCGGCAGCGGGAGCTGGAAGACTCGGTGGAATCCAAAAACCGGGAGCTGGAGCGGGTCAACAGGGAACTGGCGCGGACGTGGCAGGACAGGGTCCAGCATGAGAAGCTGGTCTCGCTGGGACGCATGGCTGCCGGCGTGGCGCACGAAGTCCGGAACCCGCTGAACGCGATCAGCCTGACGGTCGCTTACCTGCAGGAGGAGTTCCTTCCCGAGGACGAGGCTGCCCGGGCGAAGTTCACGGGTTTGATGACCAACATACAGGCCGAGACGAAGCGGATGGAGAACCTTGTCCGCAGATTTCTCGATTTCTCGCGGCCCACGCGGCTGCGGTTCAAGTACAAGGACGTGATCTCCATCCTGGAGGACGTGGTGGCGCTGGTGCAGGAGGAAGCATTGGCGGACGGTGTCAGCATCGAGACAGAGCACGGCCGCCCGGTCGTGGAGACGATGCTGGACTCAGAGCGGATGCGGGAGGCGTTCTGGAACGTCATCATCAACGCCATCCAGGCGATGCAGGGTGGAGGGGAACTGAAGATCACCTCCAGAGTGGACAAGCTGGGGGAAGGCGTGGAGTTGTCGTTCGCTGACACCGGTGCTGGAGTCCCTGAGGCCGATGTGGAAAAAGTCTTTGACCCGTATTTCACGACCAAGGACAAGGGAGTGGGACTGGGGCTGGCAATAATGCGCCGCATCGCAGAGGACCACCGCGGCTGGGTGTCGATAGAGAGTTCTGAGGGCGAGGGGACGACGTTCCGGATCTGGCTGCCGATAAGGGGAGATGTAACGAGTGCCAGGGGATAAGGGATACATACTCGTCATTGATGACGGAAAAGTCCAGCGGGATATGCTTGCCGACATCTTGCGGCGTGATGGCTACACGGTCCTGACCGCGGCAAGCGGGCGGGAAGGGGTCGAGGTCCTGGGGCAGCACAGGGTCAACGTGGTGCTGACGGACCTCAAGATGCCGGACATGGACGGCATAGAGGTCATCCGGGCAGTCAAGGCCGTCGATGCGGCCATCACGGTAGTCGTGATGACTGCTTACGGTACCATCGAGAGCGCGGTGCAGTCGATGAAGCTGGGGGCCTACGATTACCTTAGCAAGCCGCTCCAGATGGAAGAGGTGAAGATCGTGCTCGAGAAGGCGCTGGAAAACCGGCGATTGGTGACCGAGGTGGAGCAGCTGCGGCGGGAGGTGCATCGCCGCTACGGGTTCGCCAACATCATCGGGTCGGCCCCGAAGATGCAGGAGCTCTTCAGTGTGATGGAGAAGGTGGCGCCTGGCGAGGCGACTGTGATGCTGTACGGGGAAAGCGGGACGGGCAAGGAACTGGTCGCCAAGGCTCTTCACTACAACAGCAAGCGCAAGGGCAGGGGGTTCGTGGCGATGGACTGCGCCTCGTTTCCCGAGACCCTGCTGGAGTCGGAGCTCTTCGGCTACGAGAAGGGTGCCTTCACCGGTGCGGTGTCCAGGAAGGTGGGATTGTTCGAGGAGGCGGACGGAGGCACTCTTTTCCTGGATGAGATAGCAGACCTGACGCCTAATACCCAGGCCAAGTTGCTGCGGACCCTGCAGGAACGGGAGATCAAGCGGGTCGGCGGTGTACACCCGGTGAGTATCGATGTCAGGGTGATAGCGGCGACTAACAAGAACCTTGAGCAGATGATGCGGGACGGGAGCTTCCGCGAGGACCTCTACTACAGGGTCAACGTCATCTGCCTGTTCATCCCCCCGCTGAGAGAGAGGAAGGACGACATCCCGCTCCTGGTGAACCATTTTCTCGAGAAGTACTGCGGCGAGGGTGTGCAGAAGAAGTTCTCCCGGGACGCGCTGGACGTGGTCCTGCGGTACGACTGGCCGGGGAACGTTCGCCAACTGGAGTCGGTGGTCGAGCGTGGGGTGCTTCTGAGCGATGGCGATATGATAGGGCCGCACGATATCCCTGACGAGGTGAGGGAGCCAGCGGGGCCAAGGGCTGCGCTGGCGATAGAGATCCCCGACGAGGGCATCTCCCTGGCCGAGGTGGAACGCGCCCTGATGGTGAAGGCCCTGAGGAAGGCGGACTGGTCGCTGAACGATGCGGCGAGGCTGCTGGGCATCACGTACAAGACCCTGCTTTATCGCATGCAGAAGTTCGGGATAGAGCGGGGAACCCCTGCCTGACAAGGCCGCTCGCGTTCTCATATCGGGAGGCACTTTCTCATATAGTCAGGGCGGGCGATCTCTCGAGCACCGCGCGAGATCTGACGGGGGGGTGTAAGTAGTTGTAGCATAGTAATATATGCTGGGCAGGCGGGCTGTGGAGTCAGCGGGAGAAGTTCTGGCACGAATGTTGCATATACCTCCTTTCAAGGGGAATTCCCGCCGGGCGAGGGCGACCTTCCATGTTGAAGAAATCTAGGACTGCTGTAGGGATCGATGTCGGCACCAACTCCATAAAGATGGTCGTGGTGCGCAAGGAGCGCGACGGCATACGCGTCCTTAGTGCAGCGGCTGTCCCCATACCGCTGGACGTGGCCGGCAGCAGGGACCGCAGGACCCAGTTCGTGACGGAGTCGCTGGGGACGCTCCTGGCCGATGGCGACGTGCGGAAGAATCCCGTGGTCATCGCCACGCCGGGCCAGGCGGTCTTCATCCGTTACGTGAAGTTGCCGCCGGTTGCGCCAGGGAAACTGGACCAGATCGTCGGGTACGAGGCGCAGCAGCAGGTGCCGTTCCCGCTGGACGGGGTGATATGGGACTACCAGCGGCTGCAGTCGCGGAGCCCTGCGGAGACCAATATTGTGCTCGTGGCGATAAAGCGCGAGCTGATAGGTCAATCGCTGGAGCAGTTGGCGGCCCACCATGTGGAGCCGGAAGTGATAGACCACGGGCCGCTGGCTTTCTACAACTGCGCGAAGTTCGTGGGCGAGCTCCCGGACGACCAGGTCACGATACTGCTGGACGTAGGCGCAAAGGCAACGGACTTGAGCATCGAGCGCGAGGGCCAGCTCTGCTGGACCAGGAGCGTGCCGATCGGGGGGAACGATCTCACCGATGCGATAGCGCGCACATTGAACATCAATAGTGACGCTGCCGAGGCGGCCAAGCTGGAGCAGGGAGCTGTGTCAGAGGAGGGGGTCGGGGCGGAGGGGGACCAGGCGGCCGCCATACAGCAGGCGATGCGGCCCGTGCTGGAGGAACTGCTCTCGGAGGTGCAGCGGTCGGTGGGGTACTTCCGGTCGCAGCTGGAAGGCGGGCGTGTCGACCGGATCCTCCTGTGCGGGGGCACCGGCCGACTGCCGGGTTTTGACACGGTCCTTGAGAGCCGCCTGGGGGTCGAGGTATCGCATGCGGATGTCCTGGGCCGGCTGGGAACGACGCCCGATGTGATATCGGGTCTGGACGGGGCAGGCGGCATGGAGGTAGCGGTGGGTCTCGCGCTGCGGACGCTTGTCCCCTGCCAGTTGACCATCAACCTGCTGCCGGCCGAGCTGATCGAGAGACACCAGATGCGCCGGAAGCGGCCGTACATGGTGTTCTCGGCCGTGCTTGTCGCTCTCATCGGGGCATCTTCATCGGTCTTCACGTACCAGGACTACGATGTGCTGAACCAGGAGTACCAGCGGGTGCATGGCAGGCTCACTTCCATCACGAAGTATGAGGAGAACGTGGACAAGGAGAAGAACACGCAGTCAGAGCTTGAGTCCGAGCTGACCGTGTTGCGGGCGATGTCTGGCGAGCGGGCGTTCTGGCCGGAAGTGCTCCTGGAGCTGGGCCGCGTGCTCCCGGACGATGCATGGCTGGAGACCGTCCGGGCGACCGGCGTCGGGAGCGAGTACCGGGCGGACGGTCCGGAGCCGGGCAGGCGCGGGCTGGCTATCAACGCCGTTACGACGAGCTTTGACAGCCTCACGAATGTCATGGACAGGCTGAGTGGTTCACCGATGTTCGAGAAGCTTGACCTGAGGAATTCGGAGACTGTCACGGTCGAGGTCGCGGATCCTGGATCGGAGGACGCCGTGGTGAGCCGCGGGTCGGGGCCCACGCGAGGCCGCGGGGGGAGGAACCCGGCGCGCGGCGGCGGCAGCACGCGCGTGCGCGCCAGGGCTGCCCCGCTCGTCGAGAGGCTTTACAAGTTCGATATCCGGCTGGTGATAGTGGAGGACGCTGTTTCTGGCGGGGAGTGAGCAAGTGGCGATCGGCGGCAAGAAAGTTGTGACAATCGTGGTGCTCGTCGTCCTCGGAGCGGCGATGGCCTTGTACGTCGTCACTGTCAGGCCCTTCCTGCAGAAGAAACAGAGGCGAGCGAGCGACCTGAAGAGCGACAGGGACCGGATACGCGAGTTCATGGAAAGGCCTGAGGGGCCGCCGTCCAAGGAACTGGTGGATTCTCTCAATGCACAGAACGCAGTCCTCGCGGAGGAACAGGTCGCGACGGTGAAGTTCTTGAACCTGGCGCTGCCCGAGCTCGCGCTGAACGAGGAGCCGACGAAGAGGGTAGTCGACTGGATGAACACACTGCAGGAGGCCCGCGACCAGGCCGGGCGGAGGGCGCGGCAGGCGGGGCTCGAGATAGGGGATGCGTCACTGTGGTTCCGTGACGTTCTCCCCGACGCCGGGGATGTGGAGGAACTGCACAGGCAGCTCGGTGTGATGCTGGAGGTCGTGAACGTTGCGGTCGAGTCGAAATTGAGCGGCCTGGACTCGGTGAGGTGCCAGCTCCCCTACCAGGGAGACCAGTGGAGCGGGATGAGCTTCCGTGGGAAGGACGACATCACCATCAAGTTGACCGGGGATACGGGGGCGATCACAAGGTTCCTGCACGGGATGAACAATGCGTCCTATTACTTCCTGGTCAGGAGCTTCTCGATAGAGGCGGCTGGCGGGCGCGAGCTTGGTGTGACACTTGAAGTGGAGACACGCTACATCAGGCCGGAGGGCAAGGGATGATAGCTCCGGGGCGCATTATCAAGGTGGCAAAAGAGAACCTTGAGAAAGTCGTGGCCGGCGCGTTGCTGTGTGTCCTCATCTTTCTCGGGATCCACCTGGCCGGCAGAGCGGGCGGGGAAGCGGATGCGGAGACCGGCGCCGTGGGGCTCGGGGTGGCGCAGGTGGAGGATGACAGGGCCGAACGGCTGAGGGGCATGCAGGCTGCGAAGGTCCTGCACATGGGGTTTCTCCTGGGGGTGCCCGAGAACCACTATCGCCCGCTTGTGGAGCGCAACCCGTTCGTGCGCGTGCCGCCTTACGAGATAGGAAAGCTGGAGAAGGCGCGGCGGCGACTTCGTGAAGCATTCATGGACCTCGGCTTCGAGCCCGAGATAAACGAGAAGTACGATTGCGTGTTGCTGAAGATCTATGGGAAGCCGCTCGCGAAACTGGAAATGGACGAGATCGCAAAGGAATTGCAGCGGATATTCCTGGGCCGGCCAGCCTTGCTGCCCCTGATGAAGCTGAAGGACGAGCTCGAGAGCTGCGGGCGCGTGGAGCCTCGTACGCCCAAGGAGCCGGAATGTGTGCTGGGACTGGCGCTGGTGGGTACCGTAAGAAACCCGGGCGGTGATATCGCGGCATGGATAGAGGACCGGTCCGGGGTCGGGTCGAGCGAGACCTACATCCTGGCTGTGGGTGAGATGGTCCCGGGCTGTGACTACCGGGTCAAGAAGATAGAGATGGACGAATCTGTTGTCCTGGAAAAAGACGGCTGTGAGAGAGACGTGAGCCTCTTTCTGGGAGCCGGCACGGTGGATCCGGCTGTGACGGGGTGCCTGGAGGTGGACTGAAGAGCCGGGCCCGTAAGATCAGGAGGGCAAGGGATGATAGCTCTTGGGCGCATTATCCGGGTGGCAAAAGAGAACCTTGAGAAAGTCGTGGCCGGCGCGTTGCTGTGTGTCCTCATCTTTCTCGGGATCCACCTGGTCGGCAGAGCGGGCGGGGAAGCGGATGCGGAGACCGAGATCGAATTCGATCCGGACAGGCAGGTTCGGGTGGAGATTGAGAGGGCGAGGGAGCTGGAGCAGAGGCAGTCCGCGAAGGCTCTCTACATGGGGCTACTGCTCGCCAGGCCGCCGAACTACTACCGCGACCTTGTGGAGCGCAACCCGTTTGTGCGCGTGCGGAAGGTGACCTACAAGGACCCGGAGGTAGAGCTGCAAAGGCTCAGGGATGCGCTGCTGCAGACTTTCAGGGAACTGGGGTATGGCTCCGAGTACGATGAGAAGTACCATTGCCTGGTGCAGCAGTCGTACAACGTGCCCTTCAGAAATCTTGAAGAGGATGCCATTGGGATAGAGATGCAGCGTATCGCATCGGCCGGCGACGACATGCTGCAGCTGAAGAGACTGCAGGACGACCTTGAGAGATGCGGCGAGATAGTCGTGGTAGTCATCGAAGACGATAGTGGTGATGCAAAACTGTCCGACCTCGTGCTCGTGGGCACCATCAAGGGGCCGGGAGGCGAAGAGAAGGCCTGGATCGAAGACCGGTCTGAGGATGGACCGGGGGATACCTACATCCTGAGCGAGGGGCAGGTCATCCCGGGCTGGGACTACCGTGTCAAGAAGATAGAGATGAACGAATCGGTCCTCCTCGAAAAGGAGGGGGAGAAGCCGGTTCTGCTCAGGCTGGGACCGTGAGTGTCCTGGAACAAATGAGAGGATGGAAAGCAATGGGGGCTGATCGTATCCCCGGGAGAGCTGTTGCAGCGGCCGTGGCGGGAGTGTTGCTGGGCGCCCTTCTCTTGGGCGGCTTCGAGGGCGGGAGGCTGGCAGTAAGCGTGCGTGCTGCCGAGGAGGACACTGCTGCGCAGGGAGATGTGCAGCAACTCTATACGAAGGGGGTCAGGCTTTTCCGCCAGCGTGAGTTCGAGGAAGCGATTAGCGTGCTGGGCATGGTGATCGAGGCGGACCCGGGGCACCGCGGTGCGAAGAAGTACCGGGATGCGGCGGTGAAGGCAATCGCTGCGCGCGAGGCTGCCAGGGCGCGGGCAGCCGAGCGGTTGGCCGGACTGGAGAAACGGGAAGTCGAGAGGAAGAAGCAGGAAGCGGCCGAAGCGGACAGGAGGGAGCAGCGTGAGCTCGAAGCTGCGGCCGTGCGTGAAGCCCGGGAGGCGAAAGCGGATAAGAAACGCGAGGAGGAGGCCGCTGCCCGCCAGGAGCAGCAGCGTC
>SDBT01021303.1_pt1 | contig 10135 bp, 11 predicted proteins | sample 2277101 | NCBI WGS metagenome assembly SDBT01 (sample SAMN10404973, study PRJNA504765) | marine sediment metagenome | isolation source: marine sediment core GS10_PC15, 103 cmbsf | place: Arctic Ocean: Southern Knipovich Ridge | collected 2010
CAAGCAGATCAGGCAGGATAAGGGAACATTGTTAGACACCAGGGTGGTGAATGTCTGCTTGAAGATATTCAAAGAAGGATACAAATTACTCGAGAATTAGAGCATCCAACTTCCTGATTAAGAATTTGTTGCTATCCAGAAAGAAAATATTCGTTTCCGCAACGAATATTTTTTAACTGTCAAGTTTTGTCAACCATGGTACCTCTCATATCCCCCATTAGGCCTCCTTTTAAACTGCTTGTACCAGCACATCATCAAAGTGATTCACCGTCCCGCGCGTCTGTGATTTTACTGAACGTCAGGATGCGTTCTTTTTACCCAATTTGTAAACGAGCGCCAGGATCACGCCAACGGCGGCGAGTAATCCCGCTCCCAATAGATAGAGGATAGTATTATTCTGACTTTCGTCAATTGAAATGGCATCCTCCGCCGATCCTGCCTTCGCGCTCTGGTTTCCGCTATCTACTGGTTGTTCAACAGCTGTTGAGTCCGCCGGGGGTGTGAAATCGAGGGTCTGTTCGAGCCAGTTGGTCACCTGATAGGCGGTATCATTGAGCGGGTTGATCTCAAGCGCCTGGGACGCCATTGCATAGATATCTTCCAATCCGGCAGGCGTTTCCGGCGTGTCGTGCCCGTTTTCGTGGAGGAAAAGTTTATAATCAGCGAATCTTGCGAGGACCTCATCATTTTGCGGGTCGAAATCAAGCGCCTTCTGGTACGCATCGTAGTTTAAAAGGACAAGCCCTTCTGTTCCCGAGCGCACCGATCGATCCATAATGAGCGCGTCATATAATCTTGTGATCTTCGCGTAAGCAGATCCATCTCCCTGCTCGATACTTTCTCTCATGTTTAAGATCTGCTCCCAAATGTGAGGTGCGATGATCGTCGCGACCCAGTTATCCGCAGCATCTGGCTCGAGGTTTTTATATTCCCAATGCACCTGATTATCTTCAAATTTTCCATCCGGAGACGTTTGGTCCCCAAACAAGACATTTTCATCGCTGGCTTCATATGGAAGAATCAGGGTGATATTCGCTGTGCCAATGGGGCCGTACCAACCCCTGCCTGTCTCGAGAATATAACGGAAGGTTGCTTCCGGGAAATACCCGGTGGACTGCAAGTCATAGCTGATATCAATCCAAACCATTTCTTCCAATGTGAACTTCACCTCAAACTCCGCCCATTTAGTTTCTGGTTTCCCAGGGTTTATGGGGTTGGGAGTGGTCTTCTCAACCCAGGCAACCGGTTGGGAATCTACCAATATGCTCACATTCTGAATTTCGGGCTGGGATTCAAACCCATCCCCCCATCCCTCGGTATTATTCAGTGGAAAAAGCACATGCAGTGTCTCCGCGGCTTCACCACGATTGCCCATAATAAACATAGCCTTCACCCGCGCGTTGACGGTATCTATGGACTTTTCTGTGTAATATAGGTTTGACACTTCCTCGACATATATTTCCACCGCCTCATACCACATTTCAACGTGCGTCTGCTCATATTCTAACGGTGCGGGGTTTGCACCGGGGGGCTGCAAAGGGGGCGCAATGTCGGCACAAACGGTTGTGAGGAATGTACCTAATAAAAGGGCGGTTATCGTTATTGAAACAGAAATTTTGGTTTTCATGTTCCTCTCCTTTTTTGGCTCATTAAAACTGCCTGGAATAATGCTGCGAAGATGAAGTCCGGTATATAACAATAAGTTACAGAATTCTTCTTCACATTATCTGCGAAGTATAAAATTCACTTCAGCGGAGAATGGGTGTTTGACTGCTCATAAATTACATTCATCTTAATAATGATATATACATCATACAAAAATAAATGTCATTTTACAAACATAGGAAGTTGATTAGATAGGGATCTTCCGATGGAATCTGTTGTGCGTTGAAAAATCATGCAGCCAATCTGAAGGTGTTCATACAAAAAACAATAAGACCATGGAAACAATATTATTGCCTATTGATCCATTAATTGAAATAGCGAAAGATTGGTATGAATTAGTATATAAAGAATTGGGAGAAAATGGGCTTTGGTATCCACCATTAAGCACTGATGGATTACGGTTTGCAAAGCAAGAAAATATTGGGGGTATAGAATCAAGAAATAAAAGTCTAAGAAATGGTATTCGACGATTATGTAAAAGAGCTCGAATTTATTACAGGTCTACTCAGAAATTCCGGCGTGGTCATGGTGTATATGCTGTGAAGAATTCAAAAAACCTAGAAGAGTATCAGGCATATTCTCAAAACATGGGGCATGAAGATCCTGGGACTACTTTCAAGTATTACAGTAAGCTAGCGAATAATGATATTCGAGATGTGATTCTTAAAGGTAAATAAAAAAACCATTTATAAAAAGCTGCCTATATTTGTGTTTTTAGAGACTTTTAAACCATTCTGAATCCCACAAAGCAGAATCCTGTATTTCTATTTTGAATTCAGTAAGCCATGGTGCTGAACCTGAAATTATAATAAAAAGTGTAGAGACACGTAAATCTGGATTAAATTCAAGAATTAAGTTTTTCCCACTAATTTCATCGATTCGTTTGTTAATTGTTACAATAACTTCATCGTATCGCTTCAAAATTTTTCCAATAACTTCATAATGAGGTTTTCCGTTTGGATTTGATGGGGAAATCATTTCTATTTCTACAGTAATATCTAATAAAAAACTACCATTACCTGGATCGTAAATCTTTGCTTGTACAGTTTTTTTATTCATTTAGATTTTTCCCTTCTAATAATTATTATATCTATAAAAAAAACCCAGATTGCGAAAAAACATTGTCACAAAATAGGTCTTTTTTTGATGTCAAAGTGTCGGGGCGGGCGGATTTGAACCGACGACCTCACGGACTAATAAAATAATCCGAAATTGTATATAGAATCGTAAGCAATTTATTACGAAAACTAGGACTTCAAACCTAGCGGAAGGAAGTTTTGCTCTTGTGGGTAGAATATTTAATGCTGCGGAATAAGGATTATCTAATAAGAATAATCATTACTAGATATTATTATTAAGATTGCATACTGACTAATTATTCGAAAAAAGCCCAGAAGAAAAACTAGGCTTTTTCTTTTACTAAACGTCTAATCTTATCAACATAGGTTCCATATTTATTTTCAAATAAATCCATCGCGTTTTCAATAGTTTGAACATAAGAAGGGCCTAAATTCATTTTGCATAATGTAAGTACGTTTATTAATAATTCTAAAATCTGATTAACCTCCCAATGATTTGGATTAAGAATAATCATTCGAGCGTATTGAACAGCCGCATTCGTATAAATTTTCTCCGATTCCGAATCCTGAGCTATAGTTTTCATTTGACCCCATTTTAATTTCAAGATGTCATCATTAATAGAAGACATTTGGCTTTCTATGGTCGCTTCTATCTGTTTTTTATTTCTCTCAAAATTATCGGAAGTCTGTTTATTAATATCTTCAAGCTTATCGGAAGTCTGTTTATTAATGTCTTTAAGCTTTTGGTCTATCTGTTTATTAGTTCCTTCAAGTTTTTGGTCTATTTGTCCAATTATTTCATTAAACTTTAATTCCAGAGTTTCTGTCAAATCATTTTTCAGTTTCTCCGAATCCTTTGTAATATTTTCAAGTGTTGTCTTTTTGAAAGCATTTAATTCATTTTTATTCTGACGATAAGAAGTAAACCAGTTAATAAAAAGCATAAAAGTAAAAATTGTTATAACACTGCCAATTGACCATTGAACAGTGTTCATCATCCTATCTTTATATTCTGAAATAATATCTACTTTGTCGTTTATTGCCCAAAGTTCATCAATTTGACCCTGCGAATTTGAAAAGGTTGGAGATGGAGAGTCTGTTATTGAAATAATTTCTGTTGGGGATGGCGTTTTTGTGTTTGAATATGGTTCTGTTTGAGCTGAGATGGGTCTTATTTGACCAAAGAAGGAAAAGCCAATAACGATACTAATACTTATTAGGAATGCGGTTTGTGGAAGAAGAAATTTTTTCATTTTTACCATCCTAAAATTATTTTTCTATTTAATTATTATAAGATAGCTTATTGAAATCAAGTAGAAGGCAGTTTGTTGCTATTTAGTGTGAGTTTAAAGAATAATCCTCAATAAGTAAAAATCTATAATTTTTAATTTATTGATGTATGCTAAAGTCCAAGTTTTTTAGAGGCCCATTTCACAGTTGCTTCTTCTAACATAGAAGCCCAATTACTAAAATCTGTGTGCTTTGAAACAAATGTGTTCCATGCTTCGTCTGTTTCTAATTTAATTTCCTTTTCTGATTTGAAATTTATCCCTCCCTCAGACACCATTTCTTCTATAGACTGAAACTCTGTGTAACGCTTCATAAAATCTACTGTACATAGTTCATCTATTGGTACTTTGTTTATGCCATCAAGAGATTGAGCATTTTTTTGAAGTTCAGACAATTTCTTTTGAATATCTTCCAATCCATCAAAACTAATTTTCATTTTTCCTCCCGAATTTCATTTACACCTATCCTAGAATTTAGTATAGGATAGTTTTGGTCTTAATTTGGTAATGTAATGCCATTTTCTTTTAGCACTAGTTTTAATCCCTCAACAATAGAATCCAATTTCGATGTCATAGCTTTATATTGCGATTGAAAAGCAAGAATTTTCGTTACAATCTCCCCTAATTCCTCTGGTTCATATTCTTTTTCAGGATTAGAAAGAATCTTTTTAGAAAGCGATTGAATTTCAATATACAGTTTCACCAAAGCAAAAGAGTTCAATTTAGCTTCTTTTGGTTGTTCTTGAATTGTGAAAATCACTTGTTGAATTTTCTCGCCATCTTTAGAATTACTATTGTCACAAAATAGGTCTTTTTTTGAGGTAAAAGTGTCGGGGCGGGCGGATTTGAACCGCCGACCTCACGGACCCGAACCGTGCGCGCTATCCGGTCTGCGCTACGCCCCGAACAAACCCGATTATACCCCACCCTATTTCGCCGCATGACAAACTACCTCTTGATCTACGTATCATGCCGCGCTGCCAGGGTGATGATAGAATATAGTTTCAACTATTTCAAATCAGGAGCAAAAATAACTATTATGAGCAAACAAAATAAAGTGCGTGTCGCGATTGTGGGTGTGGGCAACTGCGCATCTTCCTTGATCCAGGGTGTGGAATTCTATAAGAAAGCGAAAGATGAAGACCGGGTGCCGGGGTTGATGCATGTCAACCTGGGCGGTTACCATATACGCGACATCGAATTTGTCGCAGCTTTCGATGTGGTGGAAGGCAAGGTGGGAGTGGATCTCTCGGAAGCGATCTACGCGTTTCCGAATAACACCTATAAATTTGCGGATGTACCCAAAATAGGGGTGACCGTGTCGCGCGGAATGACCCACGATGGAATTGGTAAGTATGTGGGCAAGATCGTCAAGAAAGCGCCTGGACCAACAGATAATGTCGCCCAGATCCTCAAGGAAAGCAAAGCGGATGTGCTCATTAATTATCTCCCCGTTGGTTCTGAAATGGCTACCAAGTGGTATATAGAAAAAGCTCTGGAAGCGGGCGTGGGTGTGGTGAACGCTATCCCGGTGTTTATTGCTTCGTCTCCTTATTGGGCGCCGCGTTTTGAAGAGAAAAATCTGCCCATCATCGGTGACGATATCAAGAGCCAGGTTGGGGCGACCATTCTGCACCGCATGCTGGCGAGCTTATTTACCGACCGCGGCGTTCGGCTGGACCATACCTACCAGCTTAACTACGGCGGGAACACAGATTTTTTGAATATGCTGGATCGTGATCGGCTGGAATCAAAGAAGATTTCCAAGACAGGCGCGGTAACAAGCATGCTGCCTTATGAGATGAACCAGGAAGATATACATATTGGACCATCGGATTATGTGCCGTGGCTTAAGGATCGAAAATTCTGCGATATCCGTATGGAAGGCACTACCTTTGGCAATGTCCCACTAAAACTGGATGTTAAATTAGAGGTGTGGGATTCGCCAAATTCAGCGGGCGTGGTGATTGACGCGCTGCGCTGCGTGAAGCTGGGGTTGGACCGCGGCATCGGCGGACCGCTTATTTCACCTTCTTCTTACTTCATGAAAACTCCCCCCAGGCAGTTCAAGGATGAGATCGCACGCGAAAAAACAGAAGCGTTCATCCGGGGCGAAGAAACATAACAGACGGCATGCAGAAAGACTGCGTTTTTTGCCAGATCGTGGCTGGCAGAGCGTCCGCGGAGATCGTTTATCAAGATGATGAAATAACCGCTTTTTGGGACCAGTACCCTGCCACACCGATCCATATTTTGATCGTGCCGAACCGGCACATTTCCTCAGTCAATGAGGTGGAAGCGGAAGACGCGGCGCTGCTGGGCAGGTTGATACTGAAAGCGCGGGAGATTGCCGAGGAACAAGGTGTACGTGATAAAGGCTACCGCCTGCTGGTGAACGTCGGGGAGGGGGGCGGACAGTCCATCTTTCACCTGCACCTGCACCTATTCGCTGGTGCGCATAATTTGGCGATCCGCAATTGAGCCAAGGTGAAAAATGGTACCAGAACCAGCAAAACGGACTGTTTGGATATTAGCAGGCTGTCTGCTGCTATCCACTTGCGTACGGCCGGATAGCAGCCCTTCACCATTTGAAGCGCTAAACCAGGGAGAACAGTGGGAAGGAGCGCTGCCTGAGGGGCCGGTTGAAGGACCGGATTTTCCTATCATTCCAGATTCTGAACTGGTTTTCAGCCCGACAACGATGGGCTTTTCCACAGCGGATACGATCACTTTACATAATGGCTACCTGGCTAGCTATGATGAGCTGATTGACGGTAAGAAATACAGCGGGGTGGAGATCGTCGAACGAGTCAGTCGAGAGTATTCTATCCATCCACGTCTGCTGCTGGCGGTTTTAGAGATGGCGAGCAGATGGGTGCGGAGCAGCGATGGTGATACGATTGCCGAGTTTCCTTTGTACCCAACCGAATCCATAGAATCAGTGCTGTTCGTCCAGCTCTCCTGGGCGGCAGACACGCTCAACCGCGGGTACTATTCACGGCGGGTAGGGGGATTGCCGGCAATGTGGACCACGGATGGAGTTGAGATCATCATTTCTAAAAATGTGAATGACGCGACAGCAGCGGTGCAGTATTACATGGGAATGCTGATGGGATACGATGACTGGCAGTTCGCGGTAGGGCCGTTGGGTGTATATGCCCAATACCTGTCGCTGTTTGGTAATCCAAACGATCACGCGCTGGAAGTGCTGATTCCCGCGGACCTGGCACAGCCAGAGATGGCGCTCCCGTTCAGTGAAGGGGAGGGCTGGTTCTTCACAGCAGGACCGCATTCTGCCTGGGGGACAGGCGCGGCATGGGCTGCGCTGGACTTCGCGCCGGATGAGGATGGATACGGATGCTATCAGAGTGTATCCTGGGTGACAGCTGTTGCGGATGGCGTGATTGCACGCGTGGGAGATGGAATTGTCGTGCAGGATTTGGATGGCGACGGCGAGGAAGGCACTGGCTGGACGATCTTATATATGCATATCGCGGAAGCGGGTAGGGTAGAAGATGGAAGTATTATAAAGGAAGGTGACCCGATCGGCTATCCATCCTGCGCTGGCGGACCTGCAACCGGCACACATGTGCACATCGCTCGGCGCTATAACGGCGAATGGATTCCCGCGGACCAGGATATCCCTTTCATCTTGTCCGGGTGGGTTTCGCGGGGGGATGGGTTAGAATATGACGGAAAACTGATAAAAGAGCAGATAGAGATTGAAGCGTCAGGCTACCCAACCGATGAACATAAAATATACCGGTAAAGCATTCCTTTTAATAAGTATTTTCTGTCTGGCCGCTGTTTCCTGCGTGAGTACACAGAACGAAACCGCGCAAGTAGATGAGGCACCCACAGTCACCTTTACTGCGCCGACTGCTTTCCTCCTACCAACCGCAACCCTGATTCCGGATGGAACTGTGGAGTATTTCACGCAATCAGGAGACACATTTGCTTCTATCGCGGCGCATTTTAGGGTGGAGTTGGCTGAGATTGAAAGCGAAGATGTGCTTGAATTAACACTGTTGGTTGACGCGGGCACGCGCCTGTTGGTACGCGACGTGCTGGGTGAAACCACGCCACCTGATATCTTGTTTCCGGATGCGGCGGTGGTGTTCTCCCCGGCGGCAGTGGGTTTTGACGTTGGGGCATTCGCGGACACGCAGGGTGGGTACCTGAGCACGTACTCTGAATTGATGACGCGCGGAACAACACTTGCTTCAGAGATCATTGAGCAGTTAGCACTGGAGAATTCGATCAATCCACGCATCATGCTGGCTTTGATGGAAGCAGAAAGCGGATGGGTGAGCGGGAAGCCGGAAGATGATGAACAGGCAGCGTACCCCTTTGGATATATCCGCACAGATCGAGGTGGGATTTACCAGCAGACGGGCTGGGCAATCCGGCAGCTATCGCAGGGTTACTATGGCTGGCGGGCGGGAACGCTGAGCGAACTGGAATTTTCTGATGGCGGCACACTGCGGCTGGCGCCCTCGCTGAACGCGGGGACGGCTGCGGTCCTGTATTTCTTCGCGCGGATGCATTCCCGGGAGGAATGGGAAACGCTGGTGTATGGTGAGGATGGTATTTTCAATACTTATGACGCGCTGTTTGGCGATCCATGGAAACGGGCAGCGGGAATTGAGCCGCTGTTCCCGGTGGGGATCACACAGCCAGAATTGAATCTGCCCTTTCCGACGAATGAGAAATGGAACCTGACTGGCGGACCGCACTCAGCGTGGGGAAAATATGGTCCGCGCGCGGCGTTGGACTTCGCGCCTCCGCTGGCAAAACCCGGCTGCGGGAACTCGGTTCACTGGACAACGGCGGCGGCTGCCGGGCGCGTGGTGCGCGTGGGGAATGGTGTGGTGGTGCTGGACCTGGATGAGGACGGCTACGAACAGACCGGCTGGGTGCTGGTGTATATGCATGTTGCCAACAGCGACCGTGTGGACCTAAACACGTTTCTGGAAACGGATAACATTATTGGGCATCCATCCTGCGAGGGCGGGAGCTCATCCGGTATCCATGTACACGTCGCGCGCAAATACAACGGCGAATGGGTGCTGGCGGACGGAGGTATCCCTTTTGTGATGTCCGGTTACCAGGCGGCTAATGGTGATAAACCCTGTGATTACGTTTACTATGGATTCTGCAGCGGAACACTGGATAACGGCGAAAATATGGTCACTGCTGACCCATACGGCAATTACCTGACCGTCATTTACCGCCCGGACAGCGAGCCGAAATACTTCTATACACCGACACCGAAGCCATGAACACATATAAATCAAAGAAATTGATCACAGCGGAATTCCACTGCCACACGGTTTGTTCAGGAGACAGCAGCAACCACCTGGATGCGCTCATCCGAACCGCGCGAGAACGGGGCATTGAACGGCTGGCAATTACCGACCACAATACGATCGAAGGTGCACTGCGGGCGAAAGCACTGGCGCCGGAGTTAGTGATAGTAGGGGAAGAAGTGCTGACAGAACGGGGAGAGCTGATCGCGTATTATGTGAAAGAAGAAGTGCCGAAGGGACTGACCGTGGAGGAGACGCTGCGGCGGTTGAAGGCGCAGGGCGCGTTCATCAGTATCCCGCATCCCTTTGACCTGCGGCGGCACGGCTGGCTGCTGGAAGAACTGATTGAGTTACTGCCGGAAGTGGACGCGCTGGAGGTGTTTAACGCGCGCTGCCTGCGGAGAGTGTACAACGATAAGGCGTTAGCGTTCGCGCGGGAACGGGGGATGCCGATGCTGGCGGGGTCGGACGCGCATTCACTGGTGGAGCTGGGGCTGGCGCTTACACGCCTGCCAGCCTTCAACAGCGCGGAGGAACTGCGGGCGGCGGTGCGGGAAACAGAGATCGGCGGGAGGCTGCTCTCAGTAGCAGACCACTTCAAAGCCAGCGCGCTGGTCGGGCTGTCAAAGTTCATCCCCGGGAAAAAATCCGGCGAAGTTGAAAAACCTTGAATAAAGTGAGAATTGCGATACAATAAATGCAGCCCTGGGGCGGTGGCGGAATTTGGCAGACGCAGAGGACTTAAAATCCTCCGACCGTAAGGTCTTGTGGGTTCAAGTCCCACCCGCCCTAC
>SDBT01021304.1_pt1 | contig 10135 bp, 9 predicted proteins | sample 2277101 | NCBI WGS metagenome assembly SDBT01 (sample SAMN10404973, study PRJNA504765) | marine sediment metagenome | isolation source: marine sediment core GS10_PC15, 103 cmbsf | place: Arctic Ocean: Southern Knipovich Ridge | collected 2010
AGGCATCTATATATATCATATGCTTATTATAAACCCAAAACCCAAAACTCAAAGACCAAACCATATTGAATTTTGGGTTTTAAACTTTGAGTTTCCATTTGAATTTTTAATTCAAATGAGTATAATACGAAAGCTTATTTTTAACCCAATTTAAAATGGCAGATGATGATACAAAAGATGATGTTACTACCGAAGAAACTCCTGTTGATGCTTCTCTCGATGATATGACTACGGAAGATGCACCTACAGAAGTTGCGGAGGAGAAGGTGGAAGACGTCAGTGAGCCTGAAGCAAGCTCAGAAGAGGCTGTTGAGCCCTCTAAACCAAGCCCAGAAAAAAAAGATGAAGGTTATCAATTTGATGATGATCTCACTTCATCCGAGTCCAGCGAGACTCCGGCTCCCGCTTCGACTGGTGGTCGTGGTGGTGGCAAGTACGCCGACGAGATTTTTTCTAAAACCATTCATGCCAAATTCCGCACGTTTTATGTGGATTTGAAAGAAAGTACGAATGGAAAATTTATAAAGGTTAGTGAAAAAAGCCGAGGACGCAAAAGCACCATTATGATGGACGCGGAAGATGTCCCCGCTATGATCGAGGCTCTACAAGAGGTTCAAAAGCAATTGTAACCAATTGAGGACCCATAGAGGACCCAATTGATTGTAAGTATGATATTCAATCGATTGGGCCTTCAATTGGGCCTTCTATGGAAATTATTTAGCAATTTCAACAGCTCTTGTCTCCCTTAATACATTAACCTTAACAGTACCTGGATAAGCCAGCTCTTTTTCGATTTTTCTGGCAATATCGTGTGATAGTTTTACAGCGCCAAGGTCATCGATTTCATCTGGTTTTACCATTACGCGTACTTCGCGACCTGCTTGTATAGCGTAGGCTTTATCGATTCCATCAAAGCCTTTTGCTAAGTCTTCCAGATCCTGAAGGCGTTTTAGATAAGTGGCCAATGTTTCGCGTCTAGCGCCTGGCCGTGAAGCGGAAATAGCATCTGCTGCATGGACAAGCATGGCAATTGGAGAATTGAACGGCACTTCTTCATGATGCGCTTCGGCTGCGTGGACTATAGCTTCCGGTAAACCATATTTCTTAAGAATATCCCGGCTGATTAAGGCATGACTGCCTTCAATTTCATGATCAACAGCCTTGCCAACGTCATGCAGGAAGCCGGCAGTTTTGGCGACTTGTATATCCAGCCCAAGTTCACCGGCCATGGCGGCGGATAAATAGCCTACCTCCATACTGTGTTTTAATACGTTTTGACCGTAACTGGTTCTAAAGCGCAATCGGCCGATTATTTTAATTAAATCCGGATGAAGCCCGAAGATACCCATCTCCTGAGCTGCTTTTTCACCGAAATCCACCATCATCTGCCCAACTTCTTTTTTGGTAGCTTCTACAATCTCCTCAATTCTTGCAGGGTGGATTCGACCATCTTCAATCAATTTTTCCAGGGCGCGCTTAGCTACATACCTGCGCACCAGATCAAAACCGGAAATTACAATGGCACCCGGTGTATCATCCACAATTACATCAACGCCGGTTAAATGCTCAAAGGCATTGATATTGCGGCCTTCCCGCCCAATAATACGCCCCTTAATATCATCTCCAGGGAGCTGAACCAAGGTTTGTGTAGATTCTGATGTTACTTCGGCAGCGATCTTTTGGATGGCCTGCGCGATAATATTTTTCGCCTTTTTCTTAGAGTCCTCCTTTACATCTGCTTCCACTTTATTATAGTGCTCCACGATTTTATCTTTATAATCCCGTTCCACATTTTCAAGGAGCATCTTTTGTGCATCGTCTTTGCTTAATTTTGTAATTTTAGAAAGAGCTTCTTCCTGTTCTTTGTAAATAGCTTCCAACTTTTCTTCCTCCATTTTAATCTCCTCCATCTTTTTGTTTAATGACTCTTTGAAAGTTTCATTTTCCGTAATCTTTTTTTCAAGCTGATCCTCCTTGTTTATCAGGCGCTGTTCATGTGTTTGTAACTGTTTTCTTCTTTCAGTTTCTTCTTTCTTGGCTTCATTGATGATATCCAAAGCCTGATTTTTGGCATCAACAATTTTTTCTTTTAGTTTGGTCTCGGCTGTCTGAGCTTTGTGCTGAAGGTCTTTTAAATGTTTTTCAATTTTGGCAATTTCCTTATCGGTATGAGCCCGGATTTTTTGGAGGCGCTTACCGCCTTCAAAATGGAAATAGCCATAGATCACTCCACCACCCGCCAGAAGGCCGATTGCTAAAAATAAAATACTCATGGCTAAATTGGTTAAAAAGACAATTTAACCTCAAGTTAACAGAACTTGTTGAGAGGGATTTTAGGCGATTTTAATTTTAATCAACGGTCGTATTTGATAATTGGATCAAATGTTATTGAGAATCAGATTAACCGGAAAATATTACTTAAATCCTAGTAACCACTAAAATCTATCATTAATGCTATCAACTTGAGATTCTTTTAAAATTATTGTTTCTTGATAATTTTAAGTTAGTTTACATCTTCATTTTATAGTAGAAATTTGGATTGTCAAAATTGTTTTTCTTATTTGTTTTATATTACAAAAATGGCTTATTTTAGCCAAAAATTACGCCCTTAAGCCAGAAGGTGTAATCCTTAACTTAAGAAAAACTGCTTAAAAGGTATTGCATTTGTTTAAAAAATTTGTTATAATTATATGATACGAAAAAAAGAAGATGTTCATTTACATGTTGGAGCGACGGTGAGAATAGTCTGCTTGGGAAAACAAAAATCAAAACTTCGGTTCTGGCTTTATGCTCTCAGGCAGTCTGATCTCACTGTCGGGATAGTGAGAATAGTCTGTCTAGGAAAACAAAAATCAAAACTTCGGTTCTGGCTTTATGCTCTTAGGCAGTCTGATCTCACTATCAAATATCGGTGAGAATAGTCTGTCTAGGAAAACAAAAATCAAAGCTTCGGTTTCGGTTTCATGCTCTTAGACAGGCTGATCTCACTGATAGGACTCCTCTCGGTTGACGGTGGGAATAGTCTACCTAAGAAACAAAAACAAAATTTATGCATTTGATTTGTTCCTTTGGCTTTCGGGCCTTTGGTTTCATGTCTTATGTTTTCTGTTTTTCTCTTGGGTAGTCTGATCTCACTGTCAGGATAGTGGGAATAGTCTGTCTAGGAAAACAAAAATCAAAGCTTCGGTTTCGGTTTCATGCTCTTAGACAGTCTGATCCTACTATCAAATATCGGTGAGAAGAGTTCGCCTAGGAAAACAAAAATCAAAGCTTCGGTTTCGACTTTATGCTCTTGGGCGGACTTCTCTCACTGATTGCGTTTCCGCTTTTTCTCACTTTCGCTTCGGCGTTTGTGGGGTTTCTCTTCCAAAGCAAAATAAAAGCCCATTTCTTGCCTTCGGGTGAGTGTGGACACCTTGTTATGTTCTTGTTGGAGTTTAGTTGCTTGGCATTTTGTTTTTAATAGGATGCCGGACGGCTAAGTTTTAACGGTTTCGCCGTCGGTGGGAGTTTCAAAAAAACCTTGGCTTTTAGCTCAGGTTTTTTTGTTTTCCGAAAACTTTTCGAAAAGGTTTTTCTCTGAACCCCTTTAAAAAAGTGGTTCAGTACTCCTCAAAATAGCGGAACTCGCTCATCACTTTTTCACTAGGCTTCGAAACTTCCCTTCGCAATAGGGTAATTCACTTAAATCATTCAAAGTTTCTCCGCAACTTTTTATGATTTATCCTCATTTCACTACTGGTCACCACATGTGGTGACCCTACGGTTCCATTCGGAACGTGCCACTCACAACTTATCGGGGCCCACGAGACCCGCTCGGGGTTTTCTACGCACGCTCAAGAAGCTCTTCGCTCGGCTATAATATCAATTTGGCATCAGATTTTTCCCCAGGCTTTGTCTTGGCGGCAGAGAAGGGTGTTGGCTTTTTCGGGGTATTTCATCACTAATTTTACCAATCGCTCCATGCGTACGCGGTTTTGAGAGCCTTTTACAAGCATCAGATCATCGGGCCTCAAGAATTCCTGCAGAAAATGGCCGGCTTCTTTTGAGTCAAAAAAGGTATAAATATTATCTTCCGGCATGCCGGCATCTATCGCTCCTTGTTTGATCGTAACAGCTTCCTGCCCTACTGCTACCAGGATTTTGGCGGCTATGGCAGCTTGTGCACCCAGGGAAAGATGAGCCTCTTTAGTCGTATCTCCAAGTTCATTCATGGTTCCCAAGGTGGCGATTTTGCGGGTTGCATTCAATTCTGACAGAAGCTCCAATGACTTTGTCATGCTTATGGGTGAGGCATTGTAAGAACTATCAATAATCGTACTATCGTTCACTCCGGGGATCGGATTCATCCTACTTGGAGGTAATTTAAAGTCTTTCAGGACTTCCGCACACTCTTGCAAGCCCATTCCAAGCTTTAGCCCAACTGCAATGGCTGGCAGTAAAACATAAACCTGAAAGCTCCCCAAAAGAGGTACTTTAAAAGGAATAGTTTCCCCTTTGTAACTTACATCAAATTTTATATTTCTATTAAGTACTTCAGCATCAGTAGCACGCACATCAACCCCCTCACTTAAGCCATAGCGGATTTTATGTGCGCTGGTTTTCATAGCTTTCACTAAAGGATCATCAAAATTCAGAATAGCCATACTACTGATTGCCATATTGCGCACTAAACTGTTTTTTTCCTTTTGAATAGCTTCTAGATTTTCAAATTGTCCCTCTCCTAAATGAACCGGATTCACATTGGTTACCACGCCGATTTTAGGCGGAGCGATTTTAATTAGTTTTTTAATATCTCCTGGATGATCTGCACCCATTTCCAGAATTATTTTTTGATATACCTCAGGCTCACTGGAAAGCACACGTTTCAAAATCTTTATCCAGGCCAGTGGTGACGAAAATCCTGATTTCTCTTCCTGCAAAATAGCCAAACTTATTCCAAGCTCCGTATTGAAACCCTGTGGGCTGGCGTAAATCTTGAAGTTTTTTTTGAGTAGATGGAAAATAGCCTCCTTAGTGCTAGTTTTGCCGATACTGCCGGTGATGGCTATCACCTGAACGCGGTTCTTTTTTAAGTACAGTCTTGCTTTGTATACAAGAATTTTAGTGATAATGGATCGCAATAGACTTTTCATATTTTGTAATTTGTAATTTGTAATTTGTAATTTGTAACTTGTAACTTGTAATTTGTAATTTGTAGCTCCAAGCTCCAAACTCCAAACTACAAGCTTCAAACTCATAATTCATAATTCCAAATTTATCCCCGCATAATCAGGAATACTAGGTAAAGGATATACGCCGCAACAAAAATACCTCCTTCTACGCGGTCTATTTGATATTTGCTTTTCGTAAAACAGAAGGCAAAAAGCATAACCGTTGCCAAGAAATAAACTCCAATATCTGTATTTATCATCGGATTGAACGGAAGAGGTTTTATTACTGCCGATAAACCAAGAACCCAGAATACATTGAATAAGTTCGAACCCACTATATTTCCAATCGCAATGTCAGTTTTATGTTTGTAGGCGGCCATGGCAGAGGTGGCCAGTTCCGGAAGTGACGTGCCTACCGCAACAATCGTCAACCCTATTAACGCTTCACTTAATCCAAATTGTTGTGCGAGTGTTATCGCGCCATCAACAACCCATTGTCCACCCAAGGCTAAGCCTACAATTCCAATAATCGTCATGCCAATAGCTTTGTATACTGGGTGTTTATGCTGTCCATCATGTTTTTCTTTGCTGGCTTTGGCTAAACCGAATGTGTAATACATAAAAATTACAAAGAAGATCATCAAAATTATTCCATCACTTCTTGTAAGAATCGATTTATCGGCTTTATCAATCAGAATATCGTTGGCCATCAGAAAAAGCACTAATGCGGCCATCATATTCAGCGGAATCTCTTTCCAGGTTGTATTTCTTTTAATTTTGAGCGGAAAAATAAGGGCGGAAATACCGAGTATCAGGAAAATGTTTGAAATATTACTTCCTAATATATTCCCGATTCCAATATCCGCATTACCCTTAATGCTGGCTATAATATTTACCAAAAGCTCAGGTGCAGATGTGCCAAGCGATACAATCGTAAGTCCAATTACAATATCCGAAATACCGACTCTTTTCGCAATGGAGCTACTTCCTTCCACCAATAAATCTGCTCCTTTGACAAGGAATACGAAGCCGAGAATAAAAAGAATGTAAGTTAGCATGTTTTGTCTTTATTTACGTTCCTATCTTAACGCCCTCCTCTTATTTTGCCAAATTACTTTTTTAGTAAATACGCTTAAAGGCGCTTATCAGTTGGTTCGTAGCGATAAATTTTTTTACCATTTGATTTTTTATTATTTTACTTTCAGTTTTTTATCTTTTGAAGCATGCCTTTCCAGATCATTGCTTAGTCCAAAGAATTGATCCACCTTTTTAATCGTAGGATAAGCCATTTCGACCACAAAGGGTTGTACATGATTCATCCAATCTCCCCCTAGTACATGAAAGCCCGCTTCCTGCCCCTTTAATGCCAAATGAACCCCTTCTCTTATATCTGCAATAGATTCTTTAGCCTCGACTCCTTTAAGCGCGCAGATGATGACATAGCGCTCGTTGGAGATATCCACTTTTGCCAAAGTATGATCTTCGACAATCTTATGTTCTTCAATCTCTCCCCCAATTCTCGAAACTTCTTCTTTTAATTCCCTATATCGTTCTTCAGGGCAGTCGACGGTGATCGGTACCTCCGTGCTAACTTCCTGTTCATCATCTTTAACGATTTCAGTCAGCTCAAGGATGGGTTCATGCGCAACAGCCTGAGGGTCATCCAGTGAGGCTATAACACTTTCCTGATCAGCAGCTTCCAATTTAATAGCTTCCGATGATGTGGTGGAGGGTTTATTCATATCAGGTTATTAATTTAATCATTATCTTCCCCATTTACAAGCTCATCTATTTCCGCGGTAAGCTTGTCTAATTCCTCTTCATCTATGTCTTCAGAAATATCAGAAGCTTCACCCTCCTCCGTAATCGGCTCATCCAGCTCAGCCAATATTTGCTCCAGTTTTCTCTCTTTTTCAGCTATCTCTTCACCAGCTTCCAATTCTTTAAGATCCTTCTTTGCTTTAAGATCCTTCTTTGCTTTGAGTTTTTTCTTTACTCTTACATTCTCATTAAAGAAATCAGTAGGTTTTTTAGATTTTTCAAAAATAGTTTTTACTTCTTTCGGATCAAGTTTGTGTGCATCTTTATCTCCTCCTAGTATCGTCCTCGTTTCCCCATATATAAATATCGCATAAATACCATCTCTCAGTTTTTCCACACAATCGATTTTCTCCCCCCTTTGTATAAGCTTTTTCTGAAGTAATTTTGGATCTGTTTTTTCCTCAAAAGCCGCTTCATGCATGGCCCGGTCGATTTTGATTAAAGAAAGCAGGTTGCCTTGCAGAAACCTATGCTTCAGGATTATTCCGCCAATGGTCCCTACTTCTTTTTTAAACTTATCTAATTTATTTTGCTGATCCTTATCAATTTCCCCTTTGAATTCAGCACTTTTTTTTAAAAATTTATCTACTGAATCTACATCTCGATAAATCATATCAATAGTTCCTTCATCCAATTTGTCAGCATGTTCACCGCCATAAATTAAAAGGTCTTTTCCTTTGATTTTCAGCAACAAATATACTCCTGCCGAAATACCGAGATTATTATCTTCTACTTTCACTTTTGCCAGAATATTGCCCTGCAGAGATCTGAATTCCATCACTTCTCCGGCCATTCCAGCCAAATCTAAATCAAATTCTTCTATAAGCTTATCGTCTGGCGCATCTGCCAAGTCAAATTCACTATCGTCTAATACCTCTCCATCCTCCATTGTAGCGATAAAATCAGGATCTTCCACGGGTGGTTCCACATCCACGTCAAAATCAAGGCTAGCCACTTCTTCTTCCGAGCTTCCCTGCAGATAGTTTTCGATCTGGTCGCCCAGATCCTTTTCCTGTGATGTGGAGGGCTTTTTAGGCATAATAAAAATGGCGAATCAGGGATTAAATTGCTTTGGCAATATTAGACCTTACTGATTGTGCCACTTGTCTCCCTTTTGCATGAAATTGCCTAATTATCTTTTTTAGGGCAATTAGGTCTGAGCCGTCAGAATGTTCAAGTTGCCTGATTAAGCCCTGTTGTTCAGCCACTTCACTAATTTTCATTATTGTATCAGTAATAATGTGCTGAGCTTCCTGAAGCGTTTCTTGGTCGGTTGAGAATTTTTGTGATAATTCATCAACTACAGAGAAAAGTTCGTTTTTCATGGCAGGGGAAGGTTAACTTTATAAGGTTTGATATTTTAACTTAAAAATTTAAAATTGTCATAATTAATATTTTTTTAGAGATCATATAGATCCTCAATTTTTTCAGCTAGTACAACTTCATCTTCAGTAAGAATTTCACGTATTCTATCAAGAATTTCAATAATTTCTTGTTCTTTTGCTTCGGGATCCATTGATTGATCTTCCAATAAATTTGTCAAACTGGCTCTTAATTTGCGCGCCCGAGCAGCCCTAAATTCTTGCCCCTTTTTATTATTGGCCGCTTTTTCTGCCGCATCACACATTTGCTCATAAAGTCCTATTTTGCCTAATATTGCCTCATCTATTTGCGGCGGTTGTACGTCTATCTCAATATCAGGGAAATCATCACTTTTGCCCTCCTCTGAATCTTCATCTGCTACTTCCATACCTGTTAAGTCCAGAATCTCTTCATCTTCTTCGGGCTCTTCTGGGGTTTGAGATGTGTGATTGGATGCCCATTGTGGTGCTTGCCATTGTGCTTTTGCTTCTGGATCATCTTTTGGCTTGTTTAACAAAATTACTTCTTCTGAACTAGGAGATTGGGGCTTCTCCTTTTTTTCAGTCAATGTAATAACCCTTTCTCCAGACCCTCTTGACCCTTCTGTAACTTGAGGCGAATCATTAGATGGCATTACTCCTATTGTCTTTTCCCGAACTCCCATTCCTACTACCACTCTTTCCTGAACTGGAGCTTGATTTGGAGAATTATTAGGCGGGTCGCTGGTTATTGAAGCTGTATCGCTATTGGCATCATCCACTCTGGTTATAGAGGATATATTTAGGCCAGGCGATGATTTGCTAGCAGATTCTTTCATATCTTGATAAAGCTATAACATAATAAATTAAAAGGAGTATATTTTAACTTAAAAAATTAAAATTGTCAAGTAAATTAATTACGTTCAATCTATTGTCTTTATACACTCAAAAGCCATTTTTGTTACATGAAGAAAGAGCGACGGAAGTGGAAGAGGTGTCAGGCGGGGGGGAAGACCCAACACCTCCTATAGCCCACTTCCGTCGCAAATGTTTAATCACAGACAATGCCCACAGAGGGCAATGCCTACTGGGAGCACAATCTGATGATGTTGGATGGTGATATTACATTTTTTGGATAATTTTGTCAATGAAAATGGCGGAGAAAGGATAGGTGTGGGTGCATTGCCACACTTCTCGCAGTCTCCGCCTAGTGACAGGGGAAGGTGTAAGGTTTGCAACAGGGGATGCCGCACAACTTACGCCCAACCTCCGTCTAGTTGGTGGAGAGTGAGAACGATTTGCTAGGCTGGGCGGGGAAGCGCAGCCAAGCTGTGTCGCCCTCACTCTCCAAAGATTTAATGCGATGGAGGAAAGTAAAGGAGAATGGCTGAAAGGGGGGAACGAACGACCACTCTTCAATTCCAACCTCCACCGCAATTGCAACCACGAGGAGTACCCACTGGGAGTACTATTCGAAAAGGTTAGGAGATTATTTTACGTTTTTTGAAGGGATTGTCAAGAATGTATTTATCAAAGCAACAAAATCTTGCATTTCTGTCAAATAATGATAACATTTTAACCTTATTGCCCTTTCAGTAAACAGACAGCTCCGTTTTGCATTGATTTTTTAAATCAGTATAGGACGGAGTTGTCGACTGTGGAGGTCGGTAATGCTCTTTAGATTCTTTGGCGGCCATATCCTTTAATGAGGAGGAGATGACATGAAAGCATTTGTTATGGCTTTGATGCAAGGTTTAGTGTGTCTTGTTGCGGGGGGCACTCCGGAACAAAGGCTAACGTGAGGGAAAACCGCGGATGGCC
>SDBT01021305.1_pt1 | contig 10135 bp, 8 predicted proteins | sample 2277101 | NCBI WGS metagenome assembly SDBT01 (sample SAMN10404973, study PRJNA504765) | marine sediment metagenome | isolation source: marine sediment core GS10_PC15, 103 cmbsf | place: Arctic Ocean: Southern Knipovich Ridge | collected 2010
ATCAGGTACAAAAGTAGTTGATTCATTAGATCAGGTACCTGTAGAAAAACCGTTATTATTTAGAGCGCATGGTACTGAACCAAGTATTTGGGAACAAGCACGTAAAAAGAAATTGAATATTATAGACGCCACATGTCCGCTCGTAACAGAAATTCATGAAGAGGTTCGTAGGTTAGAAAAGGATGGAAGACAAATAATAATAATAGGCGATCATGGCCATGATGAGATAATAGGGATATCTACCCAAGTGGCGCATCCGATTGTTATATCTAATTCTGAAGAAGCAAAAAAATTAAAGAAAATGAAACGTGTCGGGGTAGTTAGCCAGTCAACACAAATGATTGAGAATATTCAGGATATAATCAGTGTATTACTAACAAAAGTTAGTGATTTACATTTTGTAAACACCATTTGTTTTCCTACAAAACGAAATCATGAGCAAATTAAAAGATTGGCAAAAACGGCCGATATTTTGATTATCATCGGATCATTTACGAGTGCAAATTCAAAACGGTTAACGCAATTAGCTTTAGAGAGAAATCCGTATTCATATCAGGTTACGAATGTAAATGATATTCAAAATAAGTGGTTTAAGAATGCCAGAATAGTTGGTATTTCTGCCGGTGCATCTACACCGGATAATGTAATACAAGAAGTCATTCAACATGTCAAAAAAATTGGTAATGTCATCGATAAGGAAATAATTTATGAGTAAAGATTCATATAAAATAAAAGTAGGGTTAGCAGAGATGTTAAAGGGTGGAGTAATAATGGATGTTACAACATCCGAACAAGCTAAAATTGCTGAAGATGCCGGAGCTGTTGCTGTCATGGCTTTGGAGCGAATACCCGCTGAAATTCGTAAAGATGGTGGAATTGCTCGCATGAGTAATCCTGAGATGATTAATGATATTCAAAATAAAGTGTCAATTCCGGTAATGGCGAAGTGTAGGATTGGTCATTTTGCTGAAGCTCAAATTTTAGAAGCACTTGAAGTGGATTTCATTGACGAAAGTGAAGTTTTAACTCCTGCTGATGAAAAAAATCATATTTGGAAAAAGGATTTTAAAATTCCATTTGTCTGTGGTGCACGTGATTTAGGCGAAGCATTACGTAGAATAGGCGAAGGCGCTGCAATGATACGCACTAAAGGAGAAGCCGGTAGTGGGAATATTGTGGAAGCCGTCAGGCATATGCGGACAATCCAAGCGCAAATGAAAAATTTGACTGTAATGGACCATTCTGAATTAATGGCAACTGCAAAAGAATTAGGTGCTCCATTTCCTTTGGTTGAAATAGTATCAAAAACAGGTAAGTTACCGGTTCCAAATTTTGCAGCAGGAGGAATCGCAACCCCTGCGGATGCATCTTTAATGATGCAGCTCGGAGCCGAATCGGTTTTTGTTGGTTCAGGTATATTTATGAGTGAAGATCCGGCTGATCGAGGCAAAGCGATTGTAGAAGCGGTTACATATTTCGATGATGCAAAGAAATTATCGGAAATTTCCAGTGGACTAAAATCAGCAATGAAAGGACTTGATATTTCTGAAATTCCCGAGGGACAAAAACTTCAAGAACGAGGTTGGTAGTTTGAAAATTGGGGTTTTAGCTCTTCAAGGTAATTACGAAATGCATAATCAAGTGCTAGAAAAAATTGGTATTGAACCGATTAGTATTAGGTATCCGCACCAACTGGACATTGTAGAAGGACTTGTGATTCCAGGGGGAGAATCAACAACTATGTCGAAATTAATGGATAGAATGGATTTTTATACACCGCTTAAATCATTTGCGAATGATTATCCTGTTTTGGGTACTTGTGCCGGGTTAATTTTAATGTCAGAAAAAGTTGTTGATACGAAATTAGAACCACTTGGGTTATTAGATGTGCAAGTAGAAAGAAACGGATATGGTAGGCAAATTTATTCAAATACAATTAATATTAAATTCGAATTGAATAATATGGATTGCACTTTTCCGGGATCGTTCATACGAGCACCAAAGATTGTATCTTATGGGAATTCCGTAAACGTTTTAGCTATGCGCGATGAAATCCCAATAATTGTTCAAAATGATAAACATATGGGTATATCTTTCCATCCGGAAATAGATAATATTTCAATTTTGCATGAATCTGTTTTTATAAACGGTAAAATAAACAATTAAGAATATGACGGAAAAATTATTAGATAAGATAAATTACCCGGCAGATTTAAAACAATTATCAATTGATGATTTAAAGAAACTTGCCAAGGAAATACGAGAATATACAATTGCAACAGTTGAAAAAACCGGTGGACATTTAGCATCTACTTTAGGTGCGGTAGAGCTAACAATCGCGTTACATTACGTGTATGATACACCTAAGGATAAACTTGTATGGGATGTTGGTCACCAGGGTTACGCACATAAAATATTAACAGGGCGTAAAGATAAATTAAATACTATTCGACAATATGGAGGATTGTGCGGTTTTCTCACTCCTAGTGAAAGTGAATATGACACTTTTGGAGCAGGACATGCTTCAACTTCTATTTCTGCCGCATTTGGAATCGCATCGGCGCGAGATCATAAAAAAGAAGATTATAAAGTGATCGCCATTATTGGTGATGGTGCCATGACCGGTGGATTAGCGTTCGAAGGTTTGATGAACGCAGGAAATTCCAGGAAACAATTATTAGTTATTCTTAATGATAACACCATGTCAATTAGTCCAAATGTTGGTGCAATGCGAAGTTATCTAACAAAAATTGTCACTAATCCGCTTTATAATCGAGTTAGAGATGAAATATGGAAAATTGCTAATTCTGTTCCGATCGGAAAGGGCGTAACTCGTAAAATGTTAAGGAAAATTGAGGAGAGTCTAAAATCATTAATGACGCCCGGTTTACTATTTGACGAATTCGGTTTCCGATATTTCGGACCAATCGACGGTAATGATATGAATATAATGGTTAATACCTTAGAAAATATCAAATCGATAAAGACGCCGGTCTTACTTCATATAGTTACGAAAAAAGGAAAGGGAATGCGGTTAGCTGAATCTGATCCGGTCTCTTTTCATGGTATAGCACCGAATAATAGCAAAGGTAAAAAATCTTTCGATAAAAAGGATAATGTCCCGTCCTTTCAGGATACGTTTGGAAAAATTGTGTGTGAGTTTGGACGCACCCGCGATGATATAGTCTGCATTACTGCAGCAATGAAAGAAGGAACCGGTTTGGTACCGTATGCCAAAGAATTCCCAGAACGATTTTATGATGTAGGTATTGCGGAAGGCCATGCCGTAACTTTTGCAGCTGGTTTGGCGATACAGGGCATGAGACCAATTGTAGCAATCTATTCAACGTTTTTGCAAAGGGCATATGACCACATAATTCACGATGTGGCATTACAAAATTTACCGGTTATATTTTGTATGGACCGTGCCGGTTTAGTTGGTGAAGATGGTGCCACGCATCACGGAGCGCTTGACATTGCTTATTCAAGATGTATACCAAATTTAATTATATCTGCCCCAAAAGATGGTAATGAATTGAGGAATTTAATGTATACGGCTCTCAATCAGACTAAAAATCCATTTATGATCAGATATCCAAGATCATCCTCATTTGATTTTGATGAAAAAGGACACGGCGAATTAATTCCCGTTGGAAATTGGGAAAAAGTCTTGACCGGTAAAGATATCGTTATTCTTGCCGTTGGTTCAATGGTAAAAAAATCATTAGAAGTTGTTCAGGATTTAACTAAGGATAAAATTTCATGCGAAGTTATTAATTGCCGTTTCATTCAACCACTGGATGAAAAATATTTAAAATCCATGATCAAGAAATTCAATAAAATTATTACGATCGAAGAGGGCGTGATTAGTGGTGGTTTTGGAAACGGTGTATCAGGATGGTTAACCGATAACAGCTATTCCGGTAATGTTAAAAGGATAGGTATTCCAAATAGATTTATTTCTCATGGTAACCGAGATCTTCTATTAAAAGAAATTGGTTTGGATAAGTCAGGAATTGTTAAAAAGATTAAAGAATTTCTAAACAAATGATAGTATTAAGCGCTAAAAGTGAGCAATTATAAAAAGCAAAATAAACAGTGGCAATCAGATGTAGAAAAAGCGAAAGACCGCAAATATGATTTTCGTACTGTTAGCGGATTACCTGTTGATCTGCTTTATTTACCAGAAACTGAATCTAAAAATTATATTGAAAAGCTTGGTTTCCCCGGTCAATATCCGTTTACACGTGGTGTTCATGCTAATATGTACAGAGGGAAATTATGGACAATGCGGCAATTTGCCGGTTTTGGCACCCCGCAAGAAACAAATAAGCGATTTCAATTTTTATTATCCCAAGGACAAACAGGTCTATCTGTAGCTTATGACATGCCAACTTTAATGGGCTATGATCCCGGGCATAACTTTGCGTTGGGTGAAGTAGGTAAATGCGGAGTTAATGTCGCCTCACTCAAAGATATGGAAATTTTATTTGATAAAATTGATTTAGGAAAAATTTCTGTATCACAAACTATTAATGGTCCTGCTGTTATCCTTTTAGCATTTTATATTGCTGTTGCTGACAAACAAAAAGTACCTCAAGAACAATTACGCGGCACATTGCAAAATGATATATTAAAAGAATTTATAGCACAAAAAGAATGGATCTTTCCACCGGAACAATCCATGCGGATTATCACAGATATGATGCAATATTGCGCCGAGCATATGCCAAAATATAATACAATCTCAATTTCGGGTTATCATATTCGGGAAGCCGGATCTACAGCAGCACAGGAGTTGGCATTTACGCTCGCCGATGGGTTTGCATACGTTGAGCATGCTATTAAGGCAGGGATGAGTGTAGACAAATTTGCACCACAACTTTCATTCTTTTTTAATGCGCATTTAGACTTTTTTGAAGAAATTGCTAAATATCGTGCAGCAAGGCGAATTTGGGCAAAACGTATGAAAAACAAATATAATGCCAAAAATGAGAGATCATGGAAATTACGATTTCATACCCAGACTGCAGGTTGTTCACTAACTGCTCAACAGCCAGAAATTAATATAGCACGAACCGCCTTTCAAGCATTGTCAGGGGTGCTGGGAGGTACCCAATCTTTGCACACGAATTCTATGGATGAGACTTTAGCATTACCATCGGAAAAAGCCGCAGAAATTGCATTAAGAACCCAGCAACTGATTGCCTATGAAACCGGTGCAGCAAATGTAATTGATCCTTTAGGAGGATCATGGTATATCGAATCGTTAACTAATAAATTGGAAGAAGAAGCCGAATCATATTTTAATCGAATAGATGAATTAGGCGGGGTAATTCCAGCAATAGAACTGGGATTTTTCCAGCGTGAAATCGCTAAAGCGGCATCAGATTATCAGCGATTAGTTGATGAAAAAAAACGTATTGTAGTTGGTGTAAATAAATTTATAAAAGAAGATGAGGAAATAGATATTCCAATTCTTGAAATCGGCAAAGAGGCCGAGGAAAAACAAATAAAAGCTATTACCGATTTAAAGGGTAAGCGCAACGACAAAGCGGCAAAAGAGGCTCTTGATCAGATAAAAAAGTCATGTAAAAATAATACAAATATAATGCCGCATATTATTAGTGCTGCCAAAACCTATGCAACATTAGGCGAGATCGTTGACGCTATGAAAGAGATTTTTGGAGAATGGCAAGAGTCATCAATTTTTTAGAGATAACAATAACAACATCTTAAAGGAGAAAGAAAATGTCCCGTAAAATAGTACATGTTGTGGGAACAGGTACAATTGGAGAACCATTAATTGGATTATTGGCTGATTATCGTGATCAATTAGGGATTGATGAGGTAACTTTTAACAAAAATTCAGCTGTTAGGGGTGATATTTCAAAAATCAATGGGTTACTTCGAAGAGGTGCTAGATTATCGGTTGATTCAAGTAAGTTCAAGGATTTTAAAGAATTAGGAATGGATGCTGATTTTGAGACTGAAGAAGCTATAAAAAGAGCATCTGTAGTAATAGACTGTACACCAAGCGGGGTTGGACATAAAAACAAGGAAAAATACTATCATAAATTTGCCGATACTGTAACAGGATTTATGGCACAGGGAAGCGAGCGCGGCTTTGGTAAACAATATGCACGTGGAATTAATGATAAAGCGCTAACTTCAAAGGATCAGTTCATACAAATTGTAAGTTGCAATACACATAATTTGTCTTGCATCGTAAATACCTTAGGATTAAATGGTAAAAATGACAATTTAACTGAGGGTCGTTTTGTTTGTATTCGTCGTGCAAATGATATAAGTCAAACAAGCAAATTTATACCGGCACCTCAGGTAAATGCTCATTTAACAAACAAATATGGTTCCCATCATGCGCAAGATGCTGCAGAATTATTCCAAACGATGGATATTGAACTTAATTTGTTTTCTTCAGCTATGAAAGTAAATAGTCAGTATATGCATGTAATATGGTTCAATCTTAAAGTCGAGGAGCCGATCAAATTGGATGATGTAAAAGATCTTCTGAATAAAAATCCACTGGTAGCAATGACTAATAAAGACATTACCAGTACCGTATTTTCATTTGGCAGAGACCAGGGACATTACGGAAGAATTCTTAATCAAACTGTTATTGTAGAACAAACCTTGACAGTGCGCAATGATCATGAAATTTCCGGATTTTGTTTTACACCGCAAGATGGGAATTCTATCTTGAGTAGTATTGCCGTAACTGAGTGGTTTTTGTATCCTCATTCCTATGAAGATAAAATAATGTGTTTGTCCGACCTATTTTTTGACTACATTTGAAAATTAAAATTCATAAGATTACAGCAGGACCGTTTCAAGAAAACGGATATATTGTTCATAGTGATGACAATTTGGATTGTTTTATTATTGATCCTGGCGATAATCCTAAACTATATATCAAAGAAATTGAGAAAAATGATCTCAATCCAATCGCAATTTTGAATACGCATGGACATATTGATCATGTCCATGCGGTGCAACCACTCAAGGATTATTTCTCAATTCCTTTTTATATACATAAAAATGAGAAAATGGTAGTAGATCATTATCCGCAAGGCTGTTTAATATATGGAATAACGCCAAATGAAAAACCTATTGTTGATAATTGGTTAACAAATGAAAATAATCTTACAATAGGTGCTTACAATTTAAAAGTAATTCATACACCTGGGCATACTCCCGGTGGTGTTTGTTATCAGTTAAATAGTGATATCTTTACCGGCGATACATTATTTAAAGGTTCAATTGGACGCACCGATTTTCCAGGAGGTGACTATAACGCATTAATGAGTTCGCTTAAATTGTTAATAGAAAAAATTCAAGGTGATACACTGGTTCATTCAGGGCACGGAAGTAGTACTACTATCGAAGATGAGATAGCTACTAATCCCTTTTTAATGGATTTATGACGAAATAAATATGAAAGTAACCGAATATTTCAAAAATTCAAAAAAAACATTATTTAGTTATGAAATAATACCGCCTATGAGAGGCAGTAGTATTGATAATGTTTTTTCATTGATCGAACAGTTACTTCCTTATGAACCGCCATTTATTGATTTAACAAGCCGCTCAGCCGAAGTATATTACGAAGAATTGGAAGATGGTACTTTACGAAGGCACGCCAAACGTAAGCGACCGGGCACAATCGGTTTAAGCGCCGCGATAAAAAATAGGTATAATATTGAAACAGTTCCGCACATTTTGTGTAAGGGTTTCACTAAAGAAGAAACAGAAGATGCTCTCATTGAACTTAACTTTTTAGGGATAAATAACATTTTAGCTATTCAGGGTGACGTGTTTCGCCGGATGTCTACTGATAAGACTGGTAAAACGCATAATATTTTTGCGAATGATTTGGTTAAACAAATTAAAAATATGAATTGCGGGGATTATTTGGAAGAACTTAGCGGGGCTTCAAACACTGATTTTTGCATCGGTGTGGCGGGATATCCTGAAAAACACTTGGAAGCACCAAATCTTGAAAGTGATTTAAAATATTTGAAAAAGAAGGTAGATGCCGGGGCCGATTATATTGTAACGCAAATGAGTTTTGATAATAGTAAATATTTTGAATTTATAAAGCAATGTCAAGCTATCGGAATTAAAATTCCGATAATACCCGGGATTAAGATAATTACACGTGAAAGTCATCTAAAAACAATTCCAAAAACTTTTCATATAGATATTCCTAAAGAATTATCCGAACAAATAGAAGGTTTTTCTAAGGAGAAAATTTATCAAACAGGTGTGGATTGGGCAATTAAACAATGTAGAGAATTAATTGAAGCAAAAGTCCCGTGTATCCATTTTTATATTATGAATACTGCACAAGAAGTTGCAGAAGTCGTTTCAACCATAAAATAAATCATATATAATTGTGACAAAAAACCGAGCATTAAAGTCTCGTATTATCAATCATTTAGTCGAATCAAATCTGATAAAACCAAATGATAAAATTGTTGTTGCTTTGTCCGGCGGTATGGATTCAATGTTTCTGCTTTACATGCTAATTGAATTACGGAAAATATGGGATATTGAGTTAGTTATTGGTCATGTGAATCATAATATTCGACCAAATTCCATTCACGATGAAAAATTTGTTGTTAAGCAAGGTAGTAAGCTCAAGATTCCGGTAATAGTCAAGCAACTGAATTATACTGATAAAAAATCAAGTGAAAGTACTGAAGCATGGGCGAGAAATAATCGTTATGCACAACTTGAATTGATCAGGAAGGAAAATAATTATGATAAAATAGCCACAGGTCATCACAGCAATGATCAAATAGAAACTATCCTTCAGAGAATTAGTGAAAAATCAGGTATTGGTGGATTAAAGGGAATTCATAAACAGCGGGGCCGGGTAATACGTCCGATACTAACAATTGCAAAAGCAGATATTGAAAAAGTGATGAATGATTTGCAAATAAAATATGTGGATGATGAAACCAATAAGAATTTGGGGATCCCAAGAAATTATTTTCGACATAAAATAATTCTGCCATGGAAATCACTTTATCCAAATTTAGGTAAATCAATTCAATCAATTTGTGAGTCTGCAGTAGAGAACCAATTTGTAATTGATTATTTTATCGAAAAACTAGAGAATAAGATTGTAACTGAAGATAAGGATGCATTATCTAATAAAGTAATTAAAAGGATTAATCTTAGCAGTTTTGAAAAATTGCCCGTGATGGTTAAAGTATTGCTGATTAGACATGTATTAGGAAAATATCCCTGGCGTAAATATCAATGGAATGAAATTGATAAAATAATAAAATCTGCTAAAGTCGGAAAAGTATATAATTTTGATGATTTTGAAATATTAAAAGACAGGCAAGATTGGATAATCCGTTATAAATTTGACGTTAATCTTAAACCAATAAATGTTCGATTAAATGATGCGGTACGTTGCGGTATGCATGTTATTAAGGTTCGTAAAGTAAAAAAATGTTTACTTACTGATGATCCGAATATTGAAATCATTAATGGAGATGAAATTGCCACTAATAAATTGGTTCTAAGATCTTGGCAAAATGGAGATGCATTTAAGCCTTTGGGCATGCAAGGGAAAAAAAAGATAAGTGATTTTTTAACGGATGAGAAGATCAATCAATTTGATAAAGAGAATCAATTGGTATTAACAGCAAACGATGAAATAATTTGGCTATGTGGTCGCAGAATTAGTGATACTGTTAAAATCACTAAAGATACAAAGCATTATTTGGAACTTTCGATGAACACAAAGATAGGTTGAATATGAATAAATACGGCTATGAAATATCAACTTTAATTTCTGAAGAAAAAATTCAATCGCGCATAAAAGAAATGGCAGATGATCTTTCAACTAAATTTAATAATGAGATCCCCATTCTAATTGGGGTGTTAAACGGAAGTTTTATTTTTCTATCGGACCTTATGCGCAAGATGACAATTGACTGTGAGATGGATTTTATTAAGCTGTCTTCATATGCAAGTGCAGAATCAGTTGGAACCGTTACATTACTAAAAGACATTTCAGCGAATATTACCGGAAGACATGTCATTATAGTTGAAGATATCATTGATTCAGGACTGACAATCAAATTTTTACGTGACC
>SDBT01021306.1_pt1 | contig 10135 bp, 12 predicted proteins | sample 2277101 | NCBI WGS metagenome assembly SDBT01 (sample SAMN10404973, study PRJNA504765) | marine sediment metagenome | isolation source: marine sediment core GS10_PC15, 103 cmbsf | place: Arctic Ocean: Southern Knipovich Ridge | collected 2010
TCGAAGATGAATATCTCGCCCACGCCATCCTTGGCCTCCATGCGGAATGGCTTCTTGGCATTGGCCTTGCCGCCAAGCAGCTTGTCGGTGATGCCGACCACGGAAGCGCGGGCATTGCCATAGAAGGCGGCTCCGAATTCTTCCGTCGCTGAGTTATTCTGCGGCATGTCGATCTCCTCGAATTATCGAAGTAAATTCGGATTGCGGTTCTTGGCGTCAACCACGGCAGCAACCGCGCGACGCTCCACCAGCTTCAGCGCCGCGCTGGGCGGCTGCTCGTCATCCTCGCCATCGCCATCGTCGGGCGCCGGCAGGGCCGGGGGCACGATCGGCTCGGGCTTGTCCTCGCCAATCCGCTCCAGCGTGGTCATGTTCAGTTGCGCGGTGAACTTGTCGCCGTCCGGGCCAATTGAATTCAGCCCACGCTTCCGGCGGACCTCATTACGATTCTGAATGCCGTTGTTGACCAGGATAGCATCGGCGTCCGCCTTGTCCTTGGCGTTGCCCTCGGCCAGCCACTCAAGTTCGATGCGCGTCACGATGCCACGCGACAGCACAAGCTTCTTCTCTGCCTCTTGCCGCAACCGCTCGGCCCATGGCGTAATCTTGTTGACGTAGTCCTTGCCCTGCTCTTCAATGTTATTGTTGGTCGAGCGCAGCAAGTGCCCGATCTTATGGGGCGGAACGTCGAAGAATCGAGCGATATCCTCGGTAAGATACTGCAACGTCTCAATAAACTGCGCTTTATTGGGCTCAATCGCTTGATTCGTCAGCTTTGTCCCGTGGGTCGCAACAAACAACCCAAGCTGCTTATTGCCGCGCAAACTCTCGACCACGTTGCCGCGCAATTCCTTCATCTGCTCTGTGTTGAGATTGGCGGCGGTCTCAAGCACCTGCCCCGCATGTGCGCCATTGGCGTAGAACGCTGAACCAAAGTTCTTGGCCGCGAGCGTGTGCCCGAACAAGGTCGAGGCCAGCCGGGTGATATCAAACCCCACCAAACCTTCGATGCCAGGTCCATGAATGTGGAAAACGTCCCGCGCGGGAAGAAAAACCTCGGGCGAAACGGGATTCCACACGCGATAGATCAGATTTCCGCCGGTATCCCGTTCGAGCGTCACGCGATCCGGGTGCAGGGGCCACAACGCAATCGGCCGCCCGCCGGCGTCCCGCTCGATCTCCGCATAGCCGTTGCTCCACAGCAGGGCCGCGATCAGGATTGCCTCACGAAACTCGAATGCCGTCATCTCCGGGTTGGGCGCCACGTTGAGCAAACGATACAGGCTAGAAAGGCGGCGGCTCTCCCGATCGCCGTTGGGCAGCTCGCGCATCACCTGCCAAACTGAGGACGCGATATCCTTGGAAATCACACTAATACAGGCCCAAACAGCCGATATTTGGAGTGCGGTCTCCGGTGTTACCCGAACGCCGCCCGTTTGGCTGGGAACAACGATATATTGCGTCTGACCCGGGGTTGACTCGGGCACAGTCTCACGCGCCCGGGGAGCAAAGAAGCGATGGCGCACAGACCACGCGGCCGCCACGGTATCATTCAGACGGCCCATCTTGCTCCTCCAAATCACTCGGCCCGATCCCCATCACGAGCGGGATCGTGACTTTCTCTTGTGTATGTGTGATCGCGACCGCGAGAGCCATGATGAGTGCGATGACGCCGTCTATCTTGTTTTCCGGTCTCTCTTTGCGTGGATAAATATTGTCCTTGGCGTCGATGTGGCAAACCACGTTCGACACCATCCACGCCAGTACTGGGTCGCCGTTATGATGAAACCGGCCGGCGCGGACCAGCGCGTCGAGTTCTTTCATAGGCTCGCTGAAATTCTGCACCGTGGGGCGTATTTCGACCACGTTCGCCCCTTCCGTCATTAGCTTCGTGGCCAACTGCGTCGCCTGCCACGGATCATAGGCTATTTGGACAACCTCGAACCGCTCGGCGTCGTCAAGCAACTCCTGCTGGATGTACGAAAAGTCGATCACATCGCCCTGCGTCAACACCAGCAGGTTGTCAATTTCCCACCCGGAATATTGAGAGTTGCGGCCATCGTCGACCGCCGACTGCGGCAGATAGTAGCGGCCGAAAGCGTAATAGTGTGTCTCGCCCTCAATCTCTCGCGTGAACAGGTCAACACGGGCAGCAATATCAACCTTAGTCGCCAAGTCGAGGCCAATGAGGCAGGGTTCGCCGACGAAGTCCTCACGATCCAGTGTTTCATCTGCGGCACGGTCCCAGGCGCGCATATCCATCCAGGCGCTATCTGCGTTGACCCAAACGTTTAGGCGCTTGGTGAGAAAGTTGCTCTGAGCCGCCGGCATCTCTTGGGCCTTGCGGCATAACCGCGATATGTCGTCCTCATAGACGCTCACGCCGTAATTCGGGTTTGCCTTTGCCCAGATGGCCGGGTCCATCCAATCGTCGCCGTCATCGAGCGTGTAGATGATGCCAAAGTACGTGTCGTCGTCTGTTACTTCTTCCAGCACCTTGGTCAGGTAGGTTCGCTGCTCATAACAAACTCCCGCACGGTTCGAACCCGCGGTGGTAATCAGCCACATAAGCGGTTGAGGCCGCGATCCAGTCGCTGTCTCCAAAACATCGAATACTAAGCGCGTCTTGTGCGCGTGGAGTTCGTCAATCACGGCGCAGGAGATATTGAGACCGTCTAGGCTGTTGCCCTCGGATGACAGCGCCTCGAACTTACTCGAACTCCTTACCACGTTGACATTTTGCGCGCCGACGTGAACACCGTATTTTTGGCGGAAAGCATTGTTCCGCCGCGCCATCGCATGCGCAACCTGAAACACAACCTTTGCCTGGAGCCGCGTCGTGGCAGCACTATAGACTTCCGCACCAGCCTCGTTATCGGCCGCCAGCATATACAGCCCGACAGCGGAGGAAATGGTCGACTTGGCGTTTTTTCGCGGGACCTCGATATAGGCCGTCCTAAACCGGCGAAGGCCCGTCTTTTTGTGAACCCAGCCGAACACGTTGACCAGAATGAAGCATTGCCACGGCTCTAAAACCAGATTGTCCCCACGTCGAGCCCACTCGCCTTTGATGTGAGGCATTAGCTCGACGAAGCGGCAAACCCTCTCGGCAGTCGGATCGTCAAGGCGATACGGAAATGCCTTGGTCCGTTGCGCCTTGACATCTCTCTCGAACCGCTGGCAGGCATGCCGGACCCACTTACAAGCCGCGACCTTGCCGCTTTTTACGTCCTTGGCATATTTCCTCGCCGCCTCAACATGAGGCGTCGGCACAGCAGCCTTGCGAGCCATTTAGATATCGTCAAAGGGGTTTGAGCCCTCGTCAGCCGTTGTTGATTGAGCCCGTGCTCGACTTGCTGGACTCATACCGAACTCGACCAGGAACGCGCGCATCTGATCCATTGCCTTGTTGGCGATCGCCAAATAGGGCGACTGAATGGCGTAACCACTCGGCGCCTTCACGATGACACCCGTCTTTCGGAGCATTTCCTCAGCCTCGATCCAGCGCTCCCACGACTGGCAATATCCAGCCAACGCGGCGCGGTCGAGTTTTGTCATCAACCCGGAGGCCACAAGCTCCACAACGGCGCGGGTCCATTCCTTTTTGGCCTCGCCCTTCAAATGCGGCGGGCACGCGGGGGCTGCCGCCTTGGGCTTGGGCTCGTTCTTGTTGATCCGGCTTTTCTGCGCCGTGCCCTGGACAACATGAAGATGCGTCGGCTTGCGTTTCCGGCCCTTCATGCTATTAGGCTTCCTCGCTGGTTAATTGCGCCATTCTCTCTGTGGCAAGTTCGGCCATGAGCCGCAACGCAACCGCGCCATTGTGAACCTTGGCGTGTTCCTTGACCGCGATGATCGTCTCGAAAACCTGCTTGAAGTCGTCATAGTGCGCCGCAATTTGCTCTTTCCGACCCTTGTCTTTCTCGATGCGCGCGAGATAGCTTTCGAACGCCTCTCGATCCTCTGGCAGGAACGAGATCACCAGTTCCTCATAGAGTGGGCGGCCGACCGACAGGACCGTGGTGTCAAGGTCTTCAAGAGCAAAAGCGTCGTCGCTCAAGCCGCTATATTCCTTCAGCTCGAAACCGAGACTGTCGTACAACTCTTTCAGAACATTCGGGTCATCGTCGCCGGTGATCGAGTTGTGCGATAGTTGGATCGCAACCTTTTGCTCATCGGTCAGTGTGGACACGATCTCGATCACGTCCGCGTCTTCGATGCCGGCCTTGATGGCGGCCTGGACTCGATGATTGCCGGAGAGCACCACTAACCGGCCGTTCTCGCCATAGACAGTCGGCGCGCTCGTGAGGCACCCATCTCTCTTGAGGTTAACAACGAGCCGCGAAAACTGGTCGTCGGTCATATACCGGGCGTTTTTCTCCAGCAGTTTGAGGTCACGCAGCTTTACCCTTACGATTCGCGTCTCCAGCGAAGCGCTTGAACCATTCCCCGTAGATGGCTTGCGGTGATTGCTCTCGGATTTTCGAGACATAGTTGAGCATCCCAGGCTTACGGTTAGCCAGATCGAAGATTCCGCGATACTTCATTGACACCGACCGACTGGTGAAAGCCGTTGTTTTGACCTCATCGATCCGCTGGATCAGCTTGAACTCCAGGACGCGAATTACGTCGCGAGAGGTCGCCAGCATCGCCACCAGTTTCGACAGCCGGCGCTCGCGCACGATGGAGAAATCCGACATCATGTATATCTTGCCCTCGGGATTGGACGACTGCTCCCGACTGAAGATGAAGCCGCCGACCAAGCGCCCGTTGATAAAGACCATGAACTTGAACATGCCGGGCACATGAGCGATGCCGCGAGCGAGAAACCGATCCTTCAGAAAGTTCATGTGCTCCGATTTGGCGGGCCGTATTTCGACCACGGAATCGGGTGTCAGCGCATTAGCGTCGACCGGCTCATAACGAAACGGCACCGCCCGATTGTGCGTTGCACGGATAGAGCCGCGCGCCGTGTTCGCATAAGCGTAGACACTCTTCCGGGCCGCCGTTCGATAGACGCTGACCGGCTCTATCTCCTCGAAGCGCTGGTCCGTGATGATGCAATACTGGACCCCCACCGCCCGGAGTTCGCGAACCCAGTTTTCCAGGTCCTTCGGATCCCAAACACCGTAGTCGGGCCGCGGCCAGTCGGTATTGTCATCGACGAAACGGTACAGCCTCTCATAGCCGCCCTTGTAGGTCGGCGGGAATGCGGCAATGCCGCCACCGCTTTCCACCGCCCGCTCCACCTGGGACCGAAAGTCTCCGGGTGTGAAGCTGTCGATTTCCAGGGCTTCCATGTAACCCTTCAACTTTTCCCGCACGCTATCGAGAAAACGCTCGAAGTTCGCCTGATAGTGCGCAAAGTGTGCAGTCGCGTGCGGGTTCTTACCCTTGTAGGTCGCCATCTCCAGCGCGACCACGACGGCCGCGACCCGATCGAAGAACTCCTCCCCAACTAGATCGTCCACGAACGCCAGCCTGTCCTTGAACTGGAGCGAGAAGGACTCGCCGACAGCCAGCGCGCCGAGACCGCAGCTCAGCAGCGACACGTCGTTCGAATGTACCTTGACCGAAGGATGCCGCTGCTTGACCGCCTGGTCGAAACGAAACGAGCCCGAGCACCCAACCCACACCTGACCCCATTGATCAAATGGGACGATGCGCGTTATTTGCTCGATCGCGGGTTTCGGAACAGCGCCAGTAAACATGCTTTTTTTATTGCAATCCCCGCCAACTGTGCTACACTATTGTTTCAGTTACTTCCTACCACGGAGTATTCCAATGAAATCGACCGATGCGGCACAAATACTCGGGCTCTCCGGCGATATTGGCCCGAGCGACGTGAAGCAGGCATACCGCCGCGCAGCCTTGCAATATCACCCGGACGTAAACCCGGCCGGCGCTGAGATGATGAAGATCATCAATGCAGCCTACGAAACGCTGGAAAGCTACGCGGGCGAGATTGCCACCGCCGAAGCAACAGAGGTGGCCTCCCCCGAAGCGGTCAACGCCGCACTCAACGCCATTATCAATCTAGTCGGCCTTGAGATCGAAATTTGCGGCGCATGGGTGTGGGTTTCGGGTGCCACGTACCTGCACCGAGCAGCCCTGAAGGCAGCATCCTTCCGGTATGCCAGCAAGAAGCAGCGCTGGTATTTCCGGCCAGAGGGTTGGCGCAGTGCATCGCGTGGAGCTTACACCATGGACGACATTCGCGGCCGATACGGTAGCGATACTCCTCACTTCACGCAGCGCGAAGAACTCCCCGGCGCAGCATGAAAAAGGGCCGGGGCACTAGGCCCCAGCCCTCCCGGCCCCTTGCGGGGTCTATCTCCTACCACAGAGATGGAGGTGATTATAATGAACAGCTATGAAGCAAAGCAAGCCGCTCGCAAGACTCGTTACGAGGAATTGGCGGCGCGCAACCAAGCCAAGGCCGCCCAGGAATTCCATAAAGGCGATCTCCGCGAAGAGGTCTCCGGCATTCCTTTCGGCCAGCCTATCCTTGTTGGCCATCATTCTGAGCGCCGGCACCGTAACGCCATCGAGCGCGCCAACAATGCCACGAGGCGCGGTATCGAGGCACAGTCTAAGGCCGGCTACTACGCCGCCAAGGCCGACTCGGTCGGCAAGAGCGGCATTTCCTCGGACGACCCGGAGGCCGTCACCAAACTGCGCGAGAAGCTGGCGAAACTCGAAACCCGGCAGGAGCACATGAAGGCCGCCAACAAACTGGTTCGCAAGGGCGATGCCGATGGCCTGGCCGAACTGGTCGGCAGTGAGAAGCTGGCCGCGTTCATCATGGAGCCGGATTTCTGCGGCCGCCGCGGTTACGCCAGTTATGAACTCACCAACAACAACGCCAACATTCGGCGACTTAAACAGCGCCTCGAAACCCTGGAGGCAGCCCAGACCGCGGAACACAAGGAAACCGAACAAGACGGCGTTCGGATTGTCGAGAACGTCGAAGAGAACAGAATTCAGTTGTTCTTTCCCGATAAGCCCTCAATCGATATCCGCTCTACCCTCAAGAGCAGCGGCTTTCGCTGGTCTCGCTATAACGGCTGTTGGCAGCGGCACCTTAACAACGCCGGCCGATATGCTGCGGAATGCGTGCTGAAGAAGATCAGGCAATGACCCAGACAGTCCGCGAATTCAGTCCCGCCGGTCCCTGTCTTACCCTTGGCCAATTCGTTCGGCGCACATCTAAGACCATCGTCTATCGCGAATGGTTGGGCGGCGATAACTACGGCCAGGAGCGCCGCGTCGGCGGCTGGAAAGTCCTGCAACGTGGAGACAGCCGCGCCTATATCCACACTGAGCCTTGCAATAGTTGCCGCGACCACGACCGGACACAATACCCCAACGGATATATGGATTGAAACAAGCCGCGTGCTGGTCGCGTGACCTGACGGGAGCGGCCCAGGTAGGGCCGTTGACGTGAGACCACCAACCGAAGGAGACCATCATGAAGACCGCCAGCTATTTTACCTACAAGGGTCCCGGACGCATCGGCATCTCGGTCGGAGCCCCGCGCGGTTGCCCGGCAGGTTACCGCCTGTACCGGGCATTGGCGCCGCGGCGCGACATGCTTCAGCTCACTCAGGACACCTATCGCCGGATTTTCTTCGACGAAATACTCGGTAAGCTCGACCCCGAAAAAGTGGTGCGCGACCTGCGCAGCCTCGCGGTGTCGCACGAGCCGGTGCTGCTTTGCTTCGAGAAGCCGCCTTTCACGGCACACAACTGGTGCCATCGGCGGATGGTGGCCGAATGGCTCGAACAGACCCTCGGCCTGGACGTGCCGGAGATCGGCCAGCAGCCCTTGCTGTAATGGAGCGGGCTGGCGGTACTGCCCCACCGCCGCCAGGGGGACCCGGCGGTGATCTGAACACCCGCAAAGAAAATGCCCTAACGTGTTGTTTCCGTTCGCTATTTTCTTGACTTAGCGGTGAAAGGTACTAAGTTATTGTTATACCTAATCAATTCCTACCACGGGGCCGAAAATGACCAACCCAACATTCACCGACAACCGAGGCAAGACCCAGACCGTAGAGATCGGCATGAAATACGCCGGCGGATACGGCCGGACGATCACGGTAGAGGGCTTCGACACCCGCCAGTTGGGCTCCGAAGACAGCCGCGACGGTGCCGAGATAGTTTACGGCCCGATGTCCCAGGACGGTGAGGAAACCTACCCCATTTGGGAGTATCTCGACTCACTCGAATACGCCATCCCGACAATCGCGCAGATCGAAGCCCAAGCCAAGAAAGCCGCGAAGATGCTGCGTGACGCGAAGCGCATTCTCGACAGCCACCGCTGAGTACTTTCACGTCTGCGCCGTTCCGGCGCGGTGCAGCGGTGAGACCACCACTTTCCTACCACAGAGGCAGAGAAATGACCGATCTTCCAATCAGCCAGGTTCACCCGAACCCCGACCAGCCCCGCAAGGAATTCGACGAAGCCAAGCTCCGCGAGCTGGCCGCCTCGATCCGCGAGCATGGTCTCCTCCAGCCGATCACGGTCCGCCCGAATAGTAACGGCTACGAAATCGTCATGGGCGAGCGGCGCTATCGGGCCCACGTTCTGGCCGGCCTCGAAACCATCGCCGCCCATGTTGCCGAGATCGACGACACTGCCATGGCCGAACAGGCGATAATCGAGAACCTGCAACGGGTCGACATCGGCCCGCTCGAAGAGGCCAACGCCTACCAATCCCTACTCAACCAAGGGCAAACGGTCGAAACCCTCGCCAAACGCCTCGGCATCAACCAACCTTGGCGAATCACCGAGCGGACGGCACTTCTCAACCTGGACCCCGACTATCAGGCGCTGCTCAAGTCCAAGCAGATCACGCCCAGCCAAGCCACCGAAATGAGCCGGTTAGGCAACCGCGGCCAGCAATCGCTGTTCAGGGCCATCAAGAGTGGCCAGTGCCCGACCTATGGCGCCCTGCGCGCCTCCGCAACCGCCCTCTGCGAGGTCGAGGCCCAGGTTGACATCTTCGGCGAGGACGAGGCGCCGGCGGCCAGCGAGGAAGACCTGCGGAACGCCTCGCGCTTCGAGCGCAAGATCGACCAGGTGGTCCAGATGCTCGCCACGACCATCAGAGATAACGAGGTCGTGGCGGTCAAGAAAGTCAATCCAACCAACGCCGCAACGCTGGCCGACAAGATGGCCAGCATGCAGAAATCTCTCAAAACGGTGGAACTGGCGCTCCGAAGCGCCTCAGTCCAGGCCGATTTCGCGGGTATATAGAGGAGGAGTTGAAACAATGTACGCACAAGATAGGTTTTACCGGAACTGGATGTTTCACCGCGGCGCGGACGGCCAGCTTCGCAATATGGAACAATTCACCTACGAGTCCCACAGCAGTGTCTACGACGTGTTGCTCTTCGAGGGTTCAATGTTCGTCCGAGAGAATTGCGGCCCGTTATCGTGCTTCATTTCCAAATGGAAACCAGCACACTACGCTATTGCGTCTCACTTCGAACTGGACAAGGCCGGCTATCGCTGCAACACCGGGATTCATGCGTAAATAAAGCAAGCATCAAGGCGCGCGGCGAGTAGCAGCCCAATTGAACCTAGGCATAACTTAGATTGTTATGCTGCTCGCTGCGCCAGATTTCGTCTTCGCCGCCGCGGACCCCCCAATCGCTGTCGATGATGATCGTGCTTGAAATACCGCCCCGCGGACGAAACGACGCCTCGACACGCAGCCGGTGCGGCTCATAAACGGCCATCAAATCGTCATAGATGCAGCCAACCACGCGCTCGTAGCTGACCAGAATGTCGCGATATTGGTGGATGTAAAACTTTAGCGACTTCAACTCGATCACGCTCTCGCGCGGGTAAAACCAAAGGCGTAGAACGCCGAAGTCCGCCTGGCCCTTGGCGCCCAGCATGGTGAATTCAGGAATGTCAACCCGGGTCTCGATCGCCCCGCCAGGGTTTGGCATAGTCTCTAGGATACCGGCGTCTCTGGATTTGAACGTCGCCACTCGCAATGGCCCTTCTGTTGGATGACCTACCTCGTGTCCGAAATTCTCACAGATCGTAATCCCGGACCAAAACTCGATCAAACAGCGCTCGCCGCACAACGGACAGACGGGCTTGTAGCAGGACATAACC
>SDBT01021307.1_pt1 | contig 10135 bp, 13 predicted proteins | sample 2277101 | NCBI WGS metagenome assembly SDBT01 (sample SAMN10404973, study PRJNA504765) | marine sediment metagenome | isolation source: marine sediment core GS10_PC15, 103 cmbsf | place: Arctic Ocean: Southern Knipovich Ridge | collected 2010
CAGGGAAGTGGCTGCTTTGACAGCGGTGGTTACCCTGGCGGCTGATTTGGGATTGGCGCCAAACTCAGCACCACCGGCTTTAATATTGGGACAACTGATGTTTACTTCAATAGCACTAATTCCGGCTACCCCGTCCAGATCTCCAGCCAGTTGGGCGTAATCGCCAATAGTTTCCCCGGCAATATTAACGATGACAGGTACCCGCCAGCCTGCCCAAAGTGGTGCCTTTTCTGCTATCAAGGCTTTAACGCCAATGTTCTGTAGTCCAATTGAATTGAGCACACCACAGGCTGTCTCGGCGACTCTCGGCTGAGGATTACCGTCTCTAGGTTCAAGAGTGGTTCCCTTGCAGACGATAGCCCCCAGCTTTTGAATATCGAATAGCTGGCTATACTCAGTGCCGTAGCCAAAGGTGCCCGACGCTGTCATCACCGGGTTAGCCAGTAATAAGCCCGGTTGGTGTCTGGGGGCTAGTTGGACGGAAAGATTCGTAGGCCGCTCCTCATTGTTTTCCTTGCCAGTGATGTTGAGTATAAATTATATCTTCTCTGGTGGCAAGCTCTTGCGGGTAAATAGAAGTGGAAAGACTATGTCGCTTATACAGACAGGAAGCCAAACGGCAAGGAATAAAAACAGGAAGATAAGAGGTAGTAGAGGAATCCATTGAGCTATGCCAAATGCGGTGAAGTAGAATAGTGATGCCCAGGTGCTTAGTAACACATGTCCATAGTGGGGGAATTTGGTGGCATGTTTCCAGTAACCAATGGTGATGCCAATTAACGCTAGGGGGTTTACTAGCCACCATTTTTCGATGAAGGGTAGTTCAAATTCCATTTTGACATTAAGCAATATCCCTCCCAGATAAGGAATGACTGCATCGCTTAGTGTAGCTATGCCGATAGAGCCCGCATAACCAATCAAAATTACCGCCCAGACTTTACCCTTACCATATTTTCTGTACATAGCTGTCGTCGCCACTGCACTAAATACAACATGTAGCGGATGTAAGGTGTAAAAAGCCGTGTAGGAAATATTGGCAGGAATATTACCGAAAACTATTATGACCATGATGATAATCCCGGTAATGGTACCAAGAGCCGTGAAGGGAACGTGTCTCACCAGTTCGGTGGCTATTCGCTTAATCATTTCTTTAATTAATTGAAAATTATTTTCATTGACAAACTGCAAAAACACTGCCTGACTGCAGTGATTGATGAAATTCTAGTTTGCTTTCTTTTGGCAGGCTTGGCAGAGACCGGTGAACTCAAGCACGTGGCTGTTAATCTTAAACTTGGTCTCCAGCGATAGCCTTTGCTCCAGTTCAGCAAGATCATGGCCGCTGAAATCAATAACCCTGCCGCAATTATCACAAATCAGGTGATGGTGATGTCCTGGGGCACTAATGGTGTAGCTGGGGCAGCTATCTCCAGCGTGCAACTCACAGATAAGTTTTAGCTCGGTAAGTATCTCAAGGGTGCGGTAAATGGTTACCAGCCCAATATTAGGTTGCTCTTTATGCACTCTCTGATATATGGCGGCAGGGGTAAGGTGGTCTTGATGAGCGGTGATTGTCCCTATCACTGCTCGTCGCTGTGGGGTAAGCTTGTAGCCATGTTGCCTCAGTATCGCTGCCAGTTTTCTCTCGCTAAGTCTCATTTCAGATTCTAAATGAAAAATATTATCATTTATAATACTTATAATACTAAAATCACCCTTTAATTGTCAATAGTTTTCCGGAATGAGGGTTGTTGTTAAATCTATGCCTGACTCTCCCTCTATGTGTGGTTATGGTAAATCAGAGAGGTGGTAACCATAACTACTTAGCTTTTAAGCTTACTCTCTACTGACTTAACCTTGCCCTCCATGCTGCCTAACATATCACGGCGGTCATCGATGTAAAGGGTGGTACTGACTCGTTGGGCTCCCATGGTAAAGGGTACCTCGTGCATTTTCTGAGCCAGTTCAAATATACGGTCTAAAGGTCCCTGGATAATGGTCCCCATGGCGGTTAGTTGGTATTTTATGCCTTGGGCTTGTTTCAGGGTATCAATGACCGCAGCAACATAGCGGCTCAGGCTGGTAGTCGCCGTGCCTAAAGGGACAACGTGTATTTCGGCAATAGACTGCTCTCTCATAATGCTCACCCCCTTTTAATATTCCTTTTGTATCATAGCGGAAAGAAGACTTTTGAGAAAGTCCTGGGAGAGAGGGAGGTATTGACTAGACAAAGTAAGTAGGATACACTGAAGATATGATGTCCTTTGGTACTTCAGGCTTCAACTATGATGAGAGGGTGGGAAACTTCTATCCTCGAGGTATGCCCAAGAGGGAATGGCTTACCTATTATGCTCGGGAATTTGATACCTGCGAGGTAAACTCGACCTTTATCTTCGCCAATAATCACTGGCGTGGGCAGGCAGTCGGTACTATTCGCCAACTGCGGTTGATGCTGGACTAATCTGCCCCGTTCACTATTGCTTTCCAAAGTAGCATTTAAGTATAATAGCTTGCTTGTCAGCATAATAAAAAAGAAACAGCCTATCGCAAACTTGACAGGTGAGCGGGAGGAAGAAGTGAAGACAAACTTCAATCTGCTTCGTTCTCATTTGGAGAATGAGCGGGAACACTTGATTGAGCAATTAAAGCAATTAGAAGCTGACGCCCCACCCAAAGACGAAAGGCGAGAGGGTAGCCCCTTTGGCAAAAGGGAGGAGGAGGCGACAGAAAGCTTTGAATTAGAGAAGCGGCTAGCCTTAGAAAAGCAGACAAGAGACCAGATGGCTGCCGTTGAGCACGCTTTAGCTAAGTTTGAAAAAGAAACCTACGGCTTATGTGACGTTTGCGGTCAGCCGATAGACCCGGCCCGGTTAGAAGCACTTCCCCAGGCAACCCTGTGCTTGACTTGCAAGGCTAAGCAGACAAAGAATGCGAAGGGTAAATAGCCTTCGGGGTAAGTGGCAGAATGGGGTCTTTTTTCTTATTGCCTTGCTGGTGGTAGTGGCAGACCAGCTCAGTAAGATAGGGATAAGGGCTAATCTAGCCATGGGGGAATCGTTACCCGAGACAGGACTGTTTCGGCTAACCCATGTCTATAATACTGGGGCTGCCTTCGGCTTATTTCAAGGCCAATCATTCCCCTTAACTATCATCGCCATATTTGGCATTGTCGTTATCCTGCTCTTCACCCTCCTTTTCTATCATCGATTTCCTCTTTTAGATAGTAGGCTGGCTAAGCCCGCTCTCGGCCTGATTCTTGGCGGCACAATAGGTAACCTGATTGACCGGCTGCGCTTCGGGGGTGTTACTGACTTTATTGATGTTGGCATCTGGCCGGCATTTAATATTGCTGATTCGGCGATAGTTGTCGGGACTATTATCTTGGCTTACACTATCCTTCGTCTGGCTCGAACTTGGAAAACTGATTTATCAGTCTAAAGGGAATGGACAAGGTATATCGCTTAATAGCTGATAGGCCGGGAGTGCGTCTGGACAAGTATGTTGGTGAGAAGTATCCAGAGCTCTCCCGCACCCGTGCTCAAAAGCTTATTGCCGGTGGCTATATTACGGTTAACGACCGTGTCGCTAAAGCCGGGCTTAAGCTTAGTGTTGGCGATAGGGTAAAGATTGTGCTGCCTCCCCCACTCCCCACCCCCTTATTACCTGAGGCGATGCCACTAGATATTATTTATGAGGATGACGACCTTTTAGTGGTCGACAAGCCAGCCGGGCTGACCGTCCACCCGGCACCGGGACACCCCAGCCATACCCTGATTAATGCTATCCTGTCTCATTTTCCGCATCTGGCTGATATTGGTGACTCGCTGCGACCGGGAGTGGTGCACCGCCTGGACAAGGATACCTCCGGGGTGATGCTCGTGGCCAAGAACAGTGTTGCACAGGCTAACCTGGCCGAGCAGTTCAAGACGCATACGGTAGTAAAAGCCTATCTGGTACTGGTTAAGGGACACCTCACCCCGGAGAACGGCATCATTGAGGCCGCTATCGGGCGTGACCCCCGTAACCGCAAGCGTATGGCGGTGGTGACCAGGGGCAGGGAAGCCCGCACCGAATATCAGGTAGTGAAATACATCGGTAACTGTACCCTGCTTGAGATCAGACCCGAGACCGGTCGCACCCACCAGATTCGGGTCCACCTCTCCGCTATCGGTTACCCGGTGGTGGCAGACCCGGTTTACGGCGTAAAGTCAGCCCATCTATCACGACAGTTCCTGCACGCCTCTCGCCTTGGTTTTAAGCTGCCTTCCACTGGTGAATATGTAGAGTTCACCGCCGACCTCCCCCCCGATTTAGTGCAGGCACTAAAGGATATAGAATAGAATGTTAGTTGGATAGGGTGGTAGAATGGCAATATGAATAACATCCAAAGATTGGCGAGCAGCATTAGAGATTACGTTAATACCTACAACCTATACAAGTGCTATAAGGACAATACAGACAAATGGAATATGTTATGTGTTTCCATGGACACGCTTGGAGATACCTGTGAAGCATTATTAAAATTTGAGTCAGAAGGAATTGAGGGTAATTTTGGCGAGAAATATTTAAGGTTATATGGTATTCTTCAAGGCGTATTTCTTCAGTAGGATGCAATAAAATATCTGTGTAAAAGCTTGGGGCAAACTTTCCCACAAAAATTGGAGCAAGGTTCGAGTAGTTGGAAAACCATAAGAAACTTAAGGAATTTAACGGTTGGTCATCCAGTTGACGTGAAAATAAATAAGACTGTCAAACGCTGTTTCATAACAAGAGTTAGCGTAACTTCCTAGGGTTTTCGGCTCGTGGTTTATAATACAAGTGAGAATAAAAACGAATCTGAAGCTATTGATTTACAAAAGTTATACTCAGGGTATAAGGAAGAAGCGAGTGCCATTTTGAGTGAAATTCTGGCTAATCTGGAGAATGATTCATAATGACTAAACCAGTTAGAGTCCGCTTTGCCCCCAGTCCCACCGGTTTTCCTCATGTAGGTAATGTCAGGACGGCCCTGTTTGCCTGGCTCTTTACCCGTCACCAGGGGGGTAGCTTCATTGTCCGTATCGAGGATACCGATGTCGCCCGCACGGTTGAGGGCGCCGTGGAGGCTATTCTGGATAGTCTACGCTGGCTGGGGCTGGACTGGGATGAGGGGCCTGAGGTGGGTGGTAAGTATGGACCTTACTTCCAGTCACAGCGTCTGGAGATATACCATGAAGTAGCTCAGCGCCTGGTTTCACAGGGAAATGCCTATTATTGCTATTGCTCTCCGCAGCGACTGGAAGAGATGCGGGCGGAGCAGGTCAGGCGTAAACAGCCACCGGGCTATGACCGGCGCTGCCGTAGTTTAAGCGAGGAGGAGAGGAAGCAGAAAGAGGCGGAGGGTATTACCCCGGTAGTCCGTTTCAAGGTCCCCCTTGAGGGGCAGACCAGGGTTAGTGACTTGATTCGGGGTGAGGTGGTATTTGAGCACAGTACCATTGACGACCTGGTATTGCTCAAGTCGGATGGCTTTCCCACCTATCATCTTGCCAATGTGGTTGATGACCACCTGATGGAGGTGACCCATGTTCTCCGCGCTGAGGAGTGGCTGCCCAGCACGCCCCGCCATATTCTGATGTACCAGGCTCTGGAGTGGGAGCCACCGCAGTTTGCTCACCTGCCGATGATACTGGGAGCCGACCGCGCCAAATTAAGCAAGCGTCATGGCGCGGTATCTATCGCTGAGTATCGCCAGCAGGGCTACCTGCCGGAGACTATGGTCAACTTTCTTACCCTGCTGGGCTGGTCTCTGGATGATAAAACCGAGATATTGTCCCGGCAGGAGCTTATCGATAACTTTTCTCTGGAGCGGGTCAGCCGCACAGGAGCTATCTTCAATCGAGAAAAGCTCGACTGGATGAACGGGGTATATCTGCGCAGCTTGAGTCTGCAGGATTTTGTGCAGCGGTCTCTCCCCTTTCTGGAAAGCGGCTTGCCCTCTGAGGTGAAGCGGCCGCTATCCATTGACTATGTCAATCAGATTATGCCCCTCATCCAGGAGCGGGCCAGAACTCTGGCCGAGGTAGCTGAGCTGGCTCGTTTTTTCTTTGTTGACCAGCTTGACTATGATTCTGCTCTATTAATCGGCAAGAATATGAGCCGGGAACTAGCCACCCAGGCATTGGCGGCGGCGAAGCAGAGGCTTGAGCCGGTAGCTAAGTTTGATACCGACTCTCTGGAGGCTGTGCTCAGACCTCTGGCTGTGGATTTAGGGCTGAAGACCGGTCAGCTCTTTGGCACACTGCGGGTAGCCACCACCGGGCAGACGGCAGCACCACCCTTGTTTCAAACTATGGCCGTGCTGGGCAGGGAGTGGTGCCTGAAGCGAATTGAAGAAGCGCTAAATAGACTGCGTAAGTTGTGATTGTTATTGACAATAGAGGAGGTATATATTGAAAGCGATCGGTATTGTCGGCAGTCCGAGGAAGAACGGCAACACAGAAATCCTGACGAGACACACCTTGAAGGCAATAGCAGAAGAGGGATTGGACACAGAGCTTGTTAGACTGGCTGGTTTGGATATCAAGCCGTGCAATGCCTGTATGGTTTGCAAAGAGGGGAAGCAGTGCCCTCTTAAGGATGACCTGTTGCCAATATATACCAGGATGAAAGAAGCTGATGCTATTATATTAGCTTCACCGGTCTACTATGGCTCAGCGACGGCTTTGATTAAGGCTCTCATGGAAAGGACCGGTTACATAGCGAGGTGGGACGGGAGAGTGTTTGCTGGAAAGGTAGGCGGTCCTCTGGTGGTAGCGCGCCGGGCGGGTAAGAATTTTACCGCAGCTCAACTGACTTACTGGTTTCAGATTCTGGGATTTTTTATTCCCGGTTCCACATACTGGAATGTCGCCTTCGGCCGGGAAAAGGGTGAGGTGGAGCAAGATGAAGAGGGGATGGAAACGGCGTGGAACTTCGGTAAGAACATCGCCTTTTTGGTTAAGAAACTGAAAACTGCATGATTATAAAAAAAAGGAGGTCTAGGGTGAAAGCGATAGCTTTTAGTGGCAGTCCGAGGAAGAACGGCAACACGGATATCTTGACCAGGCATACCCTGAAGGCAATAGCAGAAGAAGGACTGGACACAGAACTTATCAGGGTGACTGATTTAAACATCAAACCGTGCAATGCTTGCAAGATCTGCAAAACAAAGGAAACTTGTCCGATTAAGGACGACCTGTTTCCGTTATACCTCAAGATGAAGGAGGCTGATGCCATCATTTTTGCCACACCGGTATACTTTGGTTCGGCAACACCTGAAATAAAAGCCCTCATGGATAGGGCGGGTTATATTGCTTATTGGCATCGGACATTTGAGCGTAAGGTGGGTGGCCCCCTGGTTGTTGGTGGCCGCTCTGGGCACAATTTTACCGTAGCCCAGATTGCTTTCTGGTATTTTATCCTGGGAGGCATTGTCCCTGGTTCCATAGATTGGAATGTTGCCTTTGGTAATGACAAAGGTGAGGTAGAGAATGATAAAGACGGGCTGGAAACAGCCTGGACCTTCGGTAAGAATGTTGCCTGGTTAGTCAAAAAGCTAAAGGCTTAGCTCGACCTTCACCAAGAAACAATCAGGTATAATTTGAGGATAGGTTATGCAGACTATTAAGTTGCCGCAACTGGCCTGGTATGGGGCTAAGGAGCTTGAGCTTCCGCTGCCTGGTGGCTGGCAGGTAGCGGAAGCTAATATGGCTGGCTGTAACCGTCCCCCGATGAAGCCTGAAGAGATTAAAGCCGCTATCGTCAACCTTATCGGCGTACCACCTATCCGGGAGCTTGCCCGGGGGAAGCATGAGGTAGTTATCATCTTTGATGATATGACTCGTGTCACCAGGATAGCTGAGATAGTACCCTTTGTGCTGCAGGAACTGGCGGAAGCCGGGATTCCCGATGGTAGCATACGGTTCATAATTTCATTGGGCACCCATGGGGTAGCCAACAGGTTGGATTTTGTTAAAAAACTAGGTGAAGAGACTGTCGCCAGGTTCCCGGTTTACAACCACAGTCCCTTTAATAATTGTACCTATGTTGGTACTACCAGCTATGGAACCGATGTTTGCGTTAATGCTGAGGTGATGCACTGTGACCTCAAGATAGCTATCGGCTCTGTAGTTCCCCACCCCAATACCGGGTTCGGTGGTGGTGGCAAGAGTATTCTGCCCGGTGTCTCCTCGATAGAGACTATCGAGCATTTCCACCGTGTCGAGGGTGAATTTAAGCGAAAATACCCCGGGAAGCGGATTAGCGGAGTGGGGGTCTTTGATGATAACCCGCTGCGACTTAATATCGCAGAAGCTGTAGCCTTGGTTGGTCTGGATGTCAAGATAGACTGCCTGCTTAATGTGTGGGGAGAGACAGTGGCTATCTTCGCCGGTGCTCCGCAGCCAGCTTATGAAGCTGCTGTTGATGAAGCCAGGACTCATTATCTTACCCCTGAGGCAAAAGGTAAGAGCCTGGTTATCGCCAATACCTTTGCCAAAGCCAATGAGGCCGCCATTGTTGGCCTGAATAGCGCCTTTAATGCTATCAGCCCTGAGGGCGGCGATGTTGTTCTTATCGGTAATGCTCCTGATGGACAGGTTAGCCATTATCTACTGGGCAGTTTTGGTAAAACAATCGGTGGTAACTTGCGGCTGCAAGTTAAAATTCCCCGGCACATTAATCACTTGTTGGTCTATACCGAATACCCCGAGGCGGTGATGCGAGACTATTTCCCGGAATTAGATAAAGTTCTCTTCATGCCGAGCTGGGATGATGTTCTCCGGGCCCTTCAGGAGTTTCATGGGGCTAATGCCGAAGTCACCGTATTTCCTAACGCTGATATTCAATACTTTTCTGATTAAAGACAGGGAGGTCAGCAAAGATTATCGAGACTCGGTTGCCTGAGATAAACGGGGAGTGGGAACGGCACATGTTTGCGCCTGGATATATCACTCTGTACCGCTCCGGTGAGTTAGCGCGCCGGGTAGAGCGGCTCGAGGCGCGGTTAGCTTCGTGTGACCTCTGTCCCAGGGAGTGCGGCGTCAACCGGCAGGCAGGCGAGCATGGGTTTTGCCACTCAGGTCGCCTACCCATAGTCGCTGCGGTTTGTCCTCATTATGGGGAGGAGCCGGCTCTTTCGGGGAGTAAGGGGTCGGGAACGGTATTCTTTGGCAACTGCAATATGAATTGTGTCTATTGCCAGAATTACCAGATAAGTCAGGACTGGAAAAAGCAACAATCTAAAGAGATGGATTATCGTACTCTGGCGGAACGCATGCTCTATCTTCAGGATGAGCTGGGATGCCACAATATCAACTTTATTTCACCCTCGCACTTTGTGCCGCAGTTGGTTCGGGCGGTACTGGAGGCGGTGCCTCTGGGGCTTCGGCTGCCGCTGGTCTACAATACCAGTAGCTACGATGCTATTAAGTCCTTGAAGGAGCTTGACGGCATAATAAGCGTTTACCTGGCAGATTTAAGATATGCCTCCAACAAACGGGCGAGAAGGTTCTCACGGGCTCCAGACTATGTGACACATGCCCGCCGCGCTATCGCAGAGATGTATCAACAGGTTGGAGAATTGGTACTGGATGAATCTGGACTAGCACAGAGGGGACTGATTGTGCGTCACCTTGTTCTTCCCAATCGGCTGGCAGGTAGTGGGGAATCACTTACCTGGCTGGTCAAGGAGGTTTCTCCGGCAGTCACGGTCAGCATCATGTCTCAATACTTTCCGGCACATCGGGCTCCGCAGATTCCTCAGCTCGCCCGGACAATCTCAGCAGCAGAATATGCCGAGGTTACCAGGCTAGTTGCTGAGTTGGGTCTGGAGAATGGCTGGCTGCAGGAGATGGGGGCGCCAGAGAACTACTTACCTGATTTTGAACACAAAGCTGACCCGTTCCTCTCGACTGCAGATACCGTAGAATAGTAGTCAGCTTTTCCGCCTCACCCTTTTCTTTTTCGGTTGACAAAGGCAAAGCGAATTTTCAGACCGTTACGCTTCTTATCCTTCTTATTTACATTCTCGATGAATGTTTTCAGTGCTACCGTCTTTTTCTCGCTCATGGCGGCGTCCTTTTCCGGTGGGTTGAACAATTTATGGTTAATTGTATCA
>SDBT01021308.1_pt1 | contig 10135 bp, 5 predicted proteins | sample 2277101 | NCBI WGS metagenome assembly SDBT01 (sample SAMN10404973, study PRJNA504765) | marine sediment metagenome | isolation source: marine sediment core GS10_PC15, 103 cmbsf | place: Arctic Ocean: Southern Knipovich Ridge | collected 2010
CGCTCGTATGCGGAAATGATCTCCTGAACGAGCGGGTGCCGAACAACGTCCCCCTGGTCGAAGTGCACGAAGGAGATGCCGCCAATCCCCCGCAGAAGTCGACTCGCCTCGACCAATCCCGAAGTCCGGCCATGGGGCAGGTCGATTTGAGTGACATCGCCGGTGATCATCGCACTCGAGTTCATGCCGATCCGCGTCAGAAACATCTTCATCTGCTCAGCGGTAGTGTTCTGCGCCTCATCCAGAATCACAACTGCATCAGAGAGGGTCCGGCCTCGCATGAAGGCTATGGGAGCAATTTCGATGTGGCCTCGCTCGATCAGGCGGTTGCCGCGATCGACGCCCACCAACTCGTAGAGAGCGTCGTAGAGAGGCCGCAGATAGGGGTTCACCTTCTCGAACATGTCGCCCGGCAGGAAGCCGAGCTTCTCTCCCGCTTCGAGCGCAGGCCGCGCCAGAATGATGCGGCGGGCAGCCCGACGGTTCAGCGTTTCAATCGCCATCGCCATGGCGAGGTACGTCTTCCCCGTGCCTGCAGGGCCTATAGCGAAGACGATGTCATGGGTGCGGATGGCCTCGATGTAGAGTCGCTGATTGGTCCCCTGGGCACGCACGAGGCGGTCGCGGGACGTCTGAATGCCGTGATCCGTGAAAAAGCGCTCGAGTGAGATCGCCGGAGAGTCCTTGGCCATTCGAACCGCGGTGCGGAAGTCGTTCTCTTCCAGCGAATAGCCACGCGAGATCAGGCGCCCCAGCTCGGTTAGCACCTTCGCAGCGATCTCCACGCCCAACTCTTCACCCTCGAGGAAGACCTCGCGGTCACGCGCGGAGACCTTGATATCGAGGACCGTCTCGAGATGCTGCAAGTTCTCGTCGTGCACCCCGAAAAGAGGCTGCAGTTCACCGTCGGCGAGTGCGATCTTTCGCATTGCGGTTGTCGCGCGATCCTCCCGTGGCGGCACATGCGCCAGGACGACGCAGGGTCCAGCCCGGGATGCAAACAACCGCGCCACCCCCTTGACCGAAGGGCGAGCGCGGTACGCGTACCTCAGGGTCGTTTGCCCATCGCCGAAATGCTAGCCGCAGATCGTCGGACGTGTCAATGGACATCACCTCGGTGAACAATGAGCACCGGGCTATTGCGGTCGGCACGGGGACATCGCCTAGGCGGACAGTTCACGCGAGGTCGGTTTCTGTGAACTTCGTAACTCCTAGCCTCCGCGCTCAAGTGTCCGCTACGGCGATGTCCCCGCGCCTCCCTGCCGCCCAGCGCTCAGGTGTTCGCCACGGCGATGCCCCTCACCTCTCTGAACCGCTCCCGCACTCGAGCGTGTGCCACGGCAAACGCCCCGTGGCTATCCTCAGGAGACTGCTCTGGTATCCGTTACAACGACGCCACCGCACCTCCCTGTTCCAGATCAGGCCCGCGCCCCGGCCTCCGCCGGAGTGATGCCGTAGCAAATGCAGGGCGTCGGCTGGTGGGTGCAGAGAGGTCCCGATTGCTTGGTGTCGAACGCCGTCACCTGGCCGGAATGTGTCAGGGAGACACGATGCCATCGCCCAACAGGTAGTCCTGCATACGGCTCCAGGTCGGCCCGGGGTGATCGCCGTAGCGGACACTTGATCGCGGTGGCACAGAGTCCCGAGCCGCTCGAAAGACTACTCCGCGTGAACTGTCCGCCTAGGTGATTACCCCGGGCCGACCGGCAATGACGCTAGGCGAACTAGTCTTCGGCGGGCTCCGGCTCCGGGGCGATGACTGACAGGTGCAGGGCTTCGAGTTGGTCCTCGTCGACGCTCGCCGGGGCGTCCATCATCAGGTCGGCGGCTCGCGTGGTCTTCGGGAACGCGATCGTATGCCGAATGCTATCGAGCCCGGCCAGCGTCATGACGATACGGTCGAAGCCGAAGGCGATGCCTCCGTGTGGGGGTGCCCCAAAGGACAGCGCATCGAGCAGAAAGCCGAATTTCTCCTGCGCCTCCTCGGCCTCGATACCGAGAGCCGCGAAGACCCTCCCCTGCACCGCGACATCGTGATTGCGGATACTTCCTCCGCCGAGCTCGACACCATTGAGCACCAAGTCGTAGGACTGAGCGCGAACCGAAAGAGGACTTTCTTCCAATCGTCCAAGATCATCGGGATGCGGTGACGTGAAGGGATGATGCCTGGCCATCAGCCGGCCGCTCTGGCGATCACGCTCGAGAAGAGGAAACTCCGTTACCCACGAGAACTTGAGGCCTGGCTCGATCCACCCCTCACTCTTGGCAAGGGCCGTTCGCACGCTGCCGAGCGCGGTGGCTGCGGTTTCCCACTCATCAGCAACGAGGAAAAGCGCGTCTCCTCTGCTCACGGAGGTCTGCTGAACTAGCGCAGCCATCGTTTCTTCGCCAAGGAACTTGGCGACCGGCGATTTCAGGCCGTCCGCGGTGTTGAGGATCCACACCAGGCCCTTGGCGCCCTGTTCACGAGCGATCTCGGACAGATTGTCGAGGCGGGACCTCGTTGCCTCGGCACCGCCCGGAAACCGTAGCGCCTTGACGGAGCCACCGCTGCTCGCCACCTCGGCGAAGGCTCGAAACTCACAGGCTCGCACCGCATCGGTGACGTCTGATAGCTCATGCTGGTAGCGCATGTCGGGCCGGTCGCTGCCGAATCGATCGAGGGCCTGCCGGAAGCTCAAGCGTTCGATTTCCATTTCGGAGGGGAGACCGGCCACATCGAGAAGTCGCCGCATCAGCCCTTCGCCCACCTCCATGACATCTTCAGGCTCGACGAAGGCCATTTCCATGTCGATCTGCGTGAACTCCGGCTGCCGGTTGGCGCGCAGGTCTTCATCGCGGAAACAGCGGGCAATTTGAAAATACCGGTCGAAGCCGGCGATCATGAGGAGCTGTTTGAAGAGCTGCGGGCTCTGGGGCAAGGCATAGAATGAACCTGCCTGCAAACGGCTGGGAACCAGGTAGTCCCGCGCACCTTCGGGGGTCGTACGGGTGAGCACGGGAGTTTCGATCTCGAGGAAGCCACGCTCATCGAGAAAGTTGCGGGTGGTGAGCGCCAGCCGGTGGCGCAGCGCGAGGGTCCGCTGTAGTGGCGGGCGTCGGAGGTCCAGATAGCGGTATCGAAGGCGGAGCTCTTCACTGGCACCCGAGTCCTCCTCGATGAGGAACGGCGGGGTTTCTGAGCGCGCCAGCACTCGCACCGCAGAGGCCTTCACCTCCAGGGCACCGGTAGGAAGCGACTCATTGACCATCTCTTCCGGTCGCGCGTCGACCTGGCCCTCCACCTCGACCACCCACTCGGGACGCAGCCCCTGAGCCATGCCGTGGGCCTCCGGAGCATCCTCTGGATTGAAAACACATTGAACCAATCCGCTGCGATCGCGCAGATCGATGAAGATCAGCCCACCGAGGTTGCGCCGGCGCGAAACCCAGCCCTGCAGGCGCACCGGAGCCCCGATGTCGACGGCTTCGACGTGTCCACACATGTGTGATCGACGCATCTGCTACCCCTCACTCGCGAGCAACGTGCGAATGTCCTCGGCCAGGCTGTCGGTTGCAGAGGATATCTGCTGACCGTCAGACATCCGCTTGATGGTGAATTTGCCGGAGGCCACCTCATCCGACCCGATAATTACGACGGTCGGCGCAGCGCTGCGGTTTGCGGCCCGCATCTGTGCCTTCAGGCTACGCCCCTGGTAGTCGGCGGTTGTGCGGATGCCGGAATGCCGCAATCGCCACATGAGGTCGAGACCGGCCGCACGCACGGATTCATCGATCGTGACCACGAAACAGTCGACTGACGGCGCAGGCTGCTCGTCGGGCATCGCCAGCACGATTCTCTCCAGGCCCGAGGCAAAGCCCACGGCCGGGGCATCCACCTTCCCACCCATCTGCTGCACGAGACCATCGTACCGACCGCCGCCCAGCAGGGCATCCTGGGCACCCAGGGCCGGCGAAGTGATCTCGAAGACAGTGCGACGGTAGTAATCGAGACCCCTCACCAAGCGCGGCTCCAGCTGAAACTCGACCCCCCAGTCGCTCAGATAGGCACACACCCGGTCGAGGTGATCGCGGTTGCCGCTGCTCAAATGGTCGATGATCGTCGGCAATTTCTCGATTACCGCCTGGTCACGTGGGTCCTTGCTGTCGAATACGCGCAGCGGATTGATCTCGTGGCGCCTCCGGGAGTCCTCCGAGAGATCAGCGAGATGCTCCCTCTGCGCCGCCACGAGCTTCTCCATGTAGCTCGGCCGGTCGTCCTTGTCGCCGACACTGTTGATGGACAAGGTGGGCGATTCGACGCCGAGCTCCTGCAGCCAGAACATGGCCATTTCAATGACCTCGGCGTCTACGGCAGGGTCTTCTGAACCAATGGCCTCGGCACCAATCTGATGGAACTGCCGATAGCGCCCCTTCTGCGGTCGCTCGTAGCGAAACATCGGGCCGATGTAATAGAGCTTGGTGACATCCTTCCCTTCGGCCAGTCGGTGTTCCAGGTAGGCGCGAACAACCGGCGGAGTGCCTTCCGGGCGCAGGGTCAGGTCGTGACCGCCCAAATCCGTGAAGCGGTACATCTCCTTCTGGACAATCTCGGACTGCTCGCCCGTGCCCTTCTCGAAGACCTTGCTGTCTTCGAAGATCGGCGTGCGGATCTCCTGCATGCCGTAGAGAGCGAAGGTCCGGCGTGCCACGCTCTCCACGCGCTGCCAGCGATCCACCTCGGGCGGCAACACGTCACGTGTGCCCCTCGCGGCTCGCAGATTCACGGCTCTCTCCTTTGCGCCTTAGAAGTATACGGGGAAAGCCGCACCAGCTCTCCCACCGTAATCTCGCGTCGATTCCGTTTTTCGTCTTCGACATACAGGCCGCCCGTGGGCGACAGCCCGGCGGCGACACCTCGCATCAGTCCCCGGTCGGTCTGGATCTCGACGTAGCTGCCCCGAGATTCCGGCGACAACTCGAGCCAGCGCTCGATGACCGGGCGCAGCCCGTGCTTGCGCCAAACGTCATCCCAGTACTCGAGTGCCTGCAACAGACTCACCACCACAGGCAACCTCGGCCGCGGATGTCCTGAAAGCATGCATAAGCTAGTTACTCGCGCCCTCAGGTCGGCTGGAAAATCACCTTCTTCGTGGTTCACGTTGATCCCCATGCCGCACACCAAGAAATCCAGGGTACCGCCGGTGACCTCCGACTCGACGAGCACACCGGCCATCTTGCGGTCGCCCCAATAGCAGTCGTTGGGCCAGCGGAGCATCAATGACCGGCCGGCATGGACTGCGAGCGACTCTGCCACCGCGATTCCCGCCACGAGCTGAGCGGCTGTTCCGGCCTCCGCCGCAGGCGCCACAGGGCGCAATAGAACAGACAGGTAGATGCCCTTCCCCGCCGGCGAAATCCACCTCCGCTGCCGGCGCCCCCTGCCCGCGGTCTGCTCCTCAGCGAGCACCACCAAACCATCCATGGCGCCCTGACGGCCGAGCTCTCGTGCCAGGCGATTGGTGGAGTCGACAGAAGTCTCGTAGCGCACGGTTGCGCCGATTCGAGCATCGCCCATTGCGCTTGTGACGCGCGCCGGGAGGAGAAGATCGGCCGCCGTCTCCGGCGGACGCGCCTGTCGTTGGCCTGCGACCATGACCATTGTCCTAGGAAGATAATGCCACGAGATGTTGCTTCAGACGGTCGGTCTCTGCTGCGAGCTCGTCGCGACGACTACGTACTTGTTCAACGACCTCAGGCGGGGCCTTGTCGAGAAAACCCCGATTCTCGAGGCGGGAGGAGAGCTGGCCCAGCTCCTTGACCAACCCTTCGAGGCTCTTTTCGATGCGGCGGCGCTCGCCCTCGATGTCGAGCACGTCGTCGAGGCTCAGCACGACCTCAACGTCGACGACAGCCGCCCGGGCGGCGTGCTGGAACGACGTCGCCGGCGGGCCCACCACCTCAATGGGTTCGGCGCGCGCCAACGATCCGATGTAGGGCACGAGATCGGCCAGCTCGGAGCGCTTTCTCTCGTCCTCACACACGAGCAACAGGGGCACCTTCTTGCCCGGATCGATGCTGAACTCCGCCCGCAAGCGCCGCACTTCAGTCACCAACCCCTGCAAGGTCTTGACCTGGGTCTCCACGGCGGCGTCGAGCCACTCCTGGTGACAGGCGATCCACGGCGAACGGGCCACCAACTCGCGCTCTCCGGGCAGACGGCTCCAGATCTCCTCGGTAATGAAGGGCATGATCGGGTGAAGGGCCCGCAAGAGCGTCTCGAGAACCGCCATCAGGGTGCCCCGGGTCGCGCGCAGCGCGTCCGAGTCCTCCTCCCAGAACACGATCTTCGACATTTCCAGGTACCAATCACAGAATTCGTGCCAGATGAAGTGGTAGAGAACGTGACACATCTCATCGAAGCGGTAGGAGGAGAGCGCCTTTTCGATCTGCGGCACGATCGCCGACGTGCGCGAAAGGATCCACCGGTCGGCCAGCGTGGCCGGCTTGGGGTCGGCAGCATCGGCAGAGGCCTGCAGGGAGCTATCCTCATCGCCCAGGTTCATGAGAGCGAACCGGGCTGCATTCCACAGCTTGTTGCAGAAGGTCCTATACCCGGCCAGGCGATCGGTGGAGAGCTTCATATCGGAGCCCGGCATTGCCATCGAGGCCAGAGTGAACCGCAGAGCGTCGGCTCCGTACTGCCCCACAGCCTCCACCGGGTCCAAAGCGTTGCCCTTCGACTTGCTCATCTTGTCGCCGTGCTCGTCCCGCACCAGGCCGTGCAGGAGAACCTCGGGGAACGGAACCTCATCCTGGAACCTCAGCCCCATGAAGATCATCCGCGCGACCCAGAAGAAGAGAATGTCGTAGGCGGTAACCAGGATGTCGGTCGGGTAGTAGCGCGCTAGGTCCTCGGTCTCTTCGGGCCAGCCAAGAGTTGAGAATGGCCATAATGCAGAAGAGAACCAAGTATCGAGCACGTCGCTTTCCTGCTCGAGGACGCCACCGCAGCTACACGCCTCCGGCTCTTCCTCGGCGACAGTGATCTCGCTGCACTCCGTGCAATACCAGGCGGGAATGCGGTGGCCCCACCAGAGCTGCCGTGAGATGCACCAGTCGCGAATGTTGGTCAGCCATTCTCGGTACACCTTGACCTGATGCTCGGGCAAGAAGCGGATCCGCCCGTCCTCGACAGCCTCCAGGGCAGGCTTGGCCAGCGGCTCCATTCGCACGAACCACTGCGTTGAAATCAAGGGCTCGATGATCGTGTCGCAGCGTTGGCAGTGCCCGACAGCGTGATCATGTGGCCGCTCGCTCTCGAGAACGCCTTCCTCCTCGAGGCGCTCCAGCAACTTCTCACGACACTCGAAACGATCGAGCCCGGCGAAGGGTCCGGCCTCTTTGGTCATGCGACCGTCTTCGCCGATCACCTTGACGCGATCGAGATCGTGGCGCAGGCCCGCCTCGTAGTCGTTGGGATCATGCGCAGGCGTCACCTTCACCAGGCCTGTCCCGAACTCCGGATCAACGAAATCGTCGGCGATGATCGGCAACTCCCGGCCAATGACCGGAAGAACGGCGGTGCTCCCGAAAAATTGGCGATAGCGCGTGTCCTGGGGATGTGCTGCCAGCGCCGTGTCACCGAGCATGGTCTCGGGCCGTGTCGTTTCCACCGTCAGGTACGTCGGCTCGCCGGTATCCCCCGCCCCCTCACCCGCGGACAGCAAGGGGTACCTGATCTTCCACATCTTCCCGGTCACCTCTTCGTGGGTCACCTCTAGATCGGAGATTGCTGTCTCACAGCGAGGACACCAGTTGACCAGATACTCACCACGATAGATCAGGCCAGACTCGTACAGCTCGACGAAAACCCGTCGCACCGCACTGGACAGCCCGGGATCGAGAGTGAAGCGCTCCCGGTCCCAGTCACAGGTAAGGCCCATCAGTCGCATCTGCGAGAGGATGCGATCGCCGTATTCCTTCTTCCACTCCCAAACCCGCTTCTCGAACTCCTCGCGGCCGAGATCGTTCCGGTGGACGCCCTCCTTCGCGAGCTGCCGCTCGACGACGTTCTGGGTGGCGATACCGGCATGATCGGTACCCGGCAGCCACAGGACGTCGAATCCTGCCATCCGCTTCCAGCGCGCCAGGATGTCCTGAATCGTGACATTGAGAGCATGCCCGATGTGCAGCGAACCGGTGACGTTCGGCGGTGGAATCACCATGCAGAACGGGGTGGCCGAAGAGCTCGCGTCGGCGTGGCCGACGCCTGCCTCCTCCCACGCCTGCACCCAGCGAGGCTCGACAGACTCCGGCTCATACCCCTTAGGCAACGCCTCTGCGTCTGACAATGCGGGAATCCTCTTTTTCATGGTCGGTGAAGAACGAGGCACAAGCGGTCTCGTCCGTGCCTCATGCCCCCGGAATCTCGAATTCCGATGAGGGGTCTGGAGGAAGATAAGCAAGGGATTCTAACTTAGCAACAGGGTTCATGCGATGTCATCGAGGCCAGGGACACCCACCCGGGGCCCACGCCCCGTATAATCGGCGCGTGAGCGCAGCGCACAGGAAGTGGAGCCAGCACTGGTTGGCCAACGACGACCTCGCCGATGCCTTGGTTCGCCTCGTCGGGCCTGCGCCTGGAGAGCGGTTCGTGGAGATTGGGGCCGGACAGGGCCTTATGACCAAGGCGTTGCTGGCACACCCGGTATCGCTCACGGCAATCGAGGTGGATCCGCAGTGCTGTGCCCTGCTGACCGGAATGGGAAAAGGAAAGGACCTGACGGTGATTCACGGTGACGTTTTGCAGTCCGATCCCTCCTCGTTGGGAATCGAGTCGCCGGTGCGCCTGGTTGGAAACTTGCCCTACGCCATCTCCAGCCCGATCCTGCGCTGGACCGTGGAACACCGTGCCAGCTTCGTCGACGCCCACTTCATGCTTCCCGAGGATGTCGCGGATCGCGCCTTCGCTCCGGCCGGCTCAACAGCCCGCGGGCTCTTGTCGGTGCTCGTGCAATGGGAATACGAAGGCGAAACTCTGCGGCGGCTGGGCCCGGGTTCCTTCCGCCCGCCTCCTAAGATCGATTCCTCTTTCGTACGGTTGCGGCATCGTACCCCCCCCACCTGCAATGCTGACCCCACCCACAGAAATGACGTGCTGCAGGCCGCATTCCTGCACAGGCGCAAGACGTTATCCAATTCCCTCCAGCAGGCCGGCTGGGCCAGGCCTACTGTCGAGGAAGCTTGCTCCACGGCCGATATCGACCCCGGCCTGCGGGCGCAGGCACTATCGGTAGAGCAGTTCGCCCGGCTGGTCGAGGAATTGCCCCAGGAGAGCTCATGAATCCCACCGCCGGCGTCGTTCCCGCATTCGGCTCTTCGCTACTGCTGGCGATCATTCAAGGCCTGACGGAGTTTCTGCCGGTTTCCAGCAGCGGCCACCTTGCCGCCGCCCAGCTCGTCTGGCCGAGCTTGGCCCACCCGGGCCTGACCCTCGAGGTCGCACTCCACCTGGGCACGACCTTCGCGGTGGTTCTCTACTATCGACGTCTGATCCTGGACCTCCTGCTTCCCTCCAAGGAGGAACCGGCCTCGCTCGAAGGCCTTTCTCGCCGCGCCTGGTTGACCTACCTGGTGCTGGGATCGATACCAACCGCAATCATCGGGCTGGGCGCACAGGATTTCATTCGTAGCGCCTTCAGCGACCTTCGTTACATCGCGATTTGCCTGGGCCTTACCGGCGTCGTCTTAATGGCAACACGCTGGCTGCGCGCCACCGGTCACCCACTCACCGCATCGCGCGCGATTGCGATTGGCACCGCCCAAGGCATCGGCGTGATGCCCGGCATCTCCCGATCGGGTATCACGATCTCTCTCGCCCTGATGCTCGGAATGCCGCAGAGGCAGGCCGTAACCTTTTCGTTTCTGCTGTCCGTACCGGCCGTTCTCGGTGCAGCTTTGCTCGACGCCCGTGAGCTCTTCCAGGGCCCCTTCCCGCCGGGCATCTTGTTCGTCAATATCGGCTTTGCTACGCTCATCTCTGGGGCGATCGGATACGCATGTATCGGGCTGGTGCACCGTGCCACTCGTGGAAACTGGTGGCATCGGTTCGCTTGGTATTGCTGGGCATTGGCTGCTGTGCTCGGGTGGCTGG
>SDBT01021309.1_pt1 | contig 10135 bp, 5 predicted proteins | sample 2277101 | NCBI WGS metagenome assembly SDBT01 (sample SAMN10404973, study PRJNA504765) | marine sediment metagenome | isolation source: marine sediment core GS10_PC15, 103 cmbsf | place: Arctic Ocean: Southern Knipovich Ridge | collected 2010
CGCGCTGCCCAGATAGGGATTGCAGACGGGGTGGCTGGCGATGACGCCGCCCAGGTTCTGATAGCGCGTGCAGTTGGGGATCAGCAATGTGTCGAAAGCGCCGGCCAGCAATCGCATCGTGGCGATCAGGTGCGTCGCGTAGCTGTGTTTCCACCGGGTGGGCAACTCATGGAAGTTGCCGCTGACCGGGACACACGCCACTGCCAGGCTACCGAGCATCGCGCGGGCGCGTTCCAACAGGCCGCGATACATCACGTCGGCGTTGGGCTGGTCCATCCAGATGTCGAACCCGTGCATGACCACCCCGGTGTCGACGGGACGGCTGCGGCGACCGATGTGGCAACGGGTGTGACGGAAGACCGTGAACGAGGAATCCACGCCGCAGGAGAAGGGCGCCAGCGTCCGCCCGGGTTGCGCTGGGGGCGGCGGCTCGGCTTCCTCTTGGCCCCGGATCGCCACGGGCTGGTACAGGTTCGGCAGCCAGGTGCGCCAGATGGCCATGTATGTTTCAATGTTCGCCAGCAGGCTGGGCGAAACCCGGCCTTCGACGACCACGTCACGCCGCCACTGCATCATGGGAAATATGAACCCCACGACCCAAGGGTCGGCCCAGGGCGTCACCCCCTCGGCCCACTCCGCCGGCAGCCGCCACCAGAGCCGAAGCGTCTGCCCGCCAGGATGCTCCAGACGCCCCGCGACGGTCAATTCGCCTGCCTCTATCAACTGCGGCTCCAGCAGCAGTCGAACGCTCTTCATAACCAGGAAGTGTATCTGCAGGAGTGCTTCGGAGCAATCGACTCACGCTGCCGTCGAAGCAATGGGGCACCTGTCCCCACCGAAAACGCATCCTGACCCGGAGGTCGCGGCCATTGAGTCATGTGTCTCGCGCCAAGTTTGGGCAATGATCCATCGCCAACTGCTCACCGGCGCCCGTGGCGGCGAGATCGTTATCATGCGGCCCTTGCAGCGCAATCCTGCGGTCGCTACAATCAGCGAGTGTGTCAACGAAGGGCCAAGACGAACAGATAGCGTATATCGGGAGGTCGGTACGCCCGACATGCTGTGAAGACGAGAGGAGCCCCCGACGGCGGCCACGCAGGGCAGGCTAAGCCCGGCAAGCCAAGCGAGGCCGGGGCTGACGTCTTGAATCCAATTCTGCCGGTCCGCTCCCCCGCGGACGCAGGCCATCTTGCGGATGGAGGATTTCCATGGAGTTGATAGGCTTCGAGAAAAGGGGACAGATCGGCATCCTCAAGGTCAACCGCCCCGAGGCCTTGAATGCCCTCAACCGGGCGGTCCTTGAGGAACTTGGGGGATTCCTGTCCTCCGGGATCAACTCGGAGAAGGTCAGAGCACTCATCTTTACCGGTGAGGGCAAGGCTTTCATCGCGGGGGCGGATATCCAGGAGATGCAGGCTCTCGACGGCCCCGGCATTCGGGAGTTCTGTGAGTTGGGGCAAGAGGTTACTCATTCGCTGGCCTCGCTGGAAATGCTTACGATAGCGGCTGTTAACGGCTTCGCCCTCGGCGGTGGCCTGGAAATGGCCCTCGCATGCGACTTTATCTATGCTTCCGGCAAGGCCAAGCTCGGGCAGCCGGAGGTGACGCTGGGTATCATTCCCGGTTTCGGCGGGACGCAACGGCTGTCGCGCGCGGTGGGCGTCAGGCTGGCAAAGGAGCTTATCACGACAGGTCGGTTCCTGGACGCGGAGGAGGCACTTCGCATCGGCCTGGTCAACAAGGTGGTCGAGGCCGACGGGCTGCTGGACGAAGCGATCGCTACCGCTCGGAAGGTAACGCAGAACTCCTTCTCAGCCGTCATCAGGGCCAAACGCGCGATAGACAAGGGGGCCGACCTCCACCTGGCAGAGGCGCTCGAAGTGGAGAAGGCCAACTTCATCGATTGTTTCACGACAAAAGACCAAGCCGAAGGAATGGCGGCATTCACAGAAAAAAGAACGCCCAAGTTCGAATGAAGCCTGAGAACTTGGATAGGTGGAAGGCTCCGATGTCCTCAAGAGGAGCGATAAGTGCTTGCTGCCATCGTCTCCGTCTTCCACTGCTGGGACCTCGTACTTGGAGAACGCGATGGACTGTCTGCTGACTGACGAACAACGGATGCTCAAGGAGATGGTAGGTAACTTCGGCCGGGACAAGGTCAAGCCCATAGCCGGGGAGATCGACAAGACGGAGCAGTTCCCAGCGGAGCTGGTCAAGGAACTCTCCGAGTTGGGCCTGATGGGCATTCCATTCCCGGAAGAATGTGGCGGATCGGGAATGGATAGCGTTTCGTATATGATTGCCGTGGAGGGCATCTCGCGCTATTGCGCGTCCACAGGCGTCATCATTTCCTCCCATACTTCGCTTTGCGTTGACCCGATCTACCAGTTCGGGACGGATGAGCAGAGGGCCAAGTACATGCCGGATCTCTGTTCCGGCCGAAAGCTTGGCTGCATGGCCCTGACCGAGCCGCAGGCGGGCTCGGATCCGGGCGCCATCAAGACAACCGCCAAACTCGAAGGCGACACATGGGTACTCAACGGGACCAAGCAGTTCATAAGTAATGCCTCCCAGGCTGACGTCGCCATCATCTTCGCCTTGACCGAGCCGGAGGCAAGAACGAGAGGCATGAGCGCCTTTATCGTCGAAAAGGATGCGCCCGGGTTCAGCATCGGGACGCACGAGGAGAAGCTGGGCATCCATGGCTGTCCCACATCCGAGGTCATTCTGGAAGATTGTACGATCCCTAAGGAGAACCTGTTGGGGGAGCTGAACAAGGGCTTCAAATTGGCGATGGTGACGCTCGACGGTGGCCGGATCGGCATAGCGGCCCAGGCCCTGGGCATCGCGAGGGCATCCATCGAGGATGCCATTGAATACGCCAAGGAACGGGTGCAGTTCGGCCACCCCATTGCCGAGTTCCAGGGGATCAAGTGGTATCTAGCCGACATGGCGACGGAATGCGAAGCGGCGTGGCTGTTAACCTATCGCGCGGCCTTGATGAAGGACTTGAAACTCCGCTATTCGAAGGAAGCCGCCATGGCGAAGCTCAAGGCGTCGGAGGTCGCCGAGTTCTGTGCCTCCAAGGCCATCCAAATCCACGGCGGTTATGGCTACACCAGGGAATTCGACGTCGAACGGTATTTCAGGGACTCCAAGATCACCCAGATTTACGAGGGAACCAGCGAGATCCAGCGCGAAGTCATTGCGGCGAACATACTGAAATAGCGACGGCGGGGCAGCAATGGGACGCGGCCGGCGACCGGTCGCGACTGGCGGGTCTGAGAGTATAGGACCAGCGAATATGAGAAAGATCAGGGCAGTTACTGCCACGGCTCTCTTTGACGGGCACGATGTCTCCGTCAACCTTTTCAGGCGACTGCTGCAGGAAGCGGGCGCGGAGGTCATTCATCTCGGGCACAACCGCTCCGTCGATGAAGTGGTCAAGACAGCAATCGAAGAGGACGCCGACGCGGTCCTTGTCAGTTCGTATCAGGGCGGGCACAACGAGTATTTTCGCTATCTGGTAGACCTGCTCAAAGAGAATCGCTGCCAGCACATTCTTGTCTTTGGCGGCGGGGGCGGCGTGATCTTGCCTGCTGAGATCAAGGCATTGGAAACCTACGGCGTTGCCCGCCTCTATCACGCCGATGACGGAAAGACTATGGGCATCAATGGTATCGCCGACGATATCATCGAGCGCGTCGAGGAGAATATCTCCAAGCTCAAGCCGCAGCGATTCCTCAAGGACCTCGAGATTTCGAAGTTGACGACGAGCGACAGGGCAGCGATTGCTCGGCTGATCTCTGCTCTGGAAGACGCTCCGGAAAACGACGCCGATGTTCAGCAGATTCTAGATGAGCTGAAGAAGAACGATTACCCTCGACCGGCCGTGCTGGGCGTAACCGGGACCGGCGGCAGCGGTAAGAGTTCGGTCATCGACGAACTGGTCAATCGTTTTCTGAAGGTCTCCCCGGACGTAACGATCGGCATCCTCGCGGCGGACCCATCCAAGAGCACGACCGGGGGCGCTCTCCTGGGCGACCGTATCCGCATGAACTCAATCCAGGATGACCGGGTGTACATGCGCAGCTTCGCGACGCGGGGGAGCACATCGGAGGTAAGCCGGGCCTCAGCCCAGGCCGTGGACGTCCTGGCGGCCGCCGGATTCGATGTCGTCATACTCGAAACCAGCGGGATTGGACAGAAGGATCACAGCATCACCGACATAGCCGACAAGTCGATCTACGTCATGACCGCTGAGTACGGCGCGCCCTCGCAGCTTGAGAAGATCGACATGCTGGACCTAGCCGACTTCGTCGTCGTGAACAAGTGCAGGAAGCCGGGCTCCGAAGACGCCGTCCGCGAGGTAACGCTGCGGCATATCAGGAGTCGCAAGATCACGGTCTCTCACTCCGAGGTGGACTCCATCCTCGATCTCGATCTGCCGATCTACGCAACGGTCGCCAATCAATTCAACAACCCCGGCGTCAACCTGCTCTTTGCCGACGTCCTGGAGGCCATAGAGGATGGGCGGCGTTACCAGATCGACCAGGCGCTTCTGCGGCTGCTTTCGACGGAAGGGCACAAGGATTTCTCCAAGCTGCGCGGCTTGAGCACTCATTATCTTGACGACATTGCCGACACCATCGAGAACTATCACCGGAAAGCGGAAGAGCAGATAGAAGCCGCTGAAGCCTGCCATGCTTCGAAGATAACTCTGGAGCTGATAGCCGGCAGCGGAGATGGGGGCGAGGCAGTGGCTTCGCTTAAGAAGCTGTATGGTCGCTGCAAGGCGAAGCTGGACCCCGCAGCCGCAGCGTTCATCGAGGAATGGCCCGCGATCAAGGAACGCTACGATCAGGACTATGTGGTCTACAAGGTGCGGGGCAAGGACATCAAGGTGCCGGCGAAGGTGAAGACCCTCGGCGGCAGCCGCATCCCCCGCGTCGCTCTGCCGGGCTATAAGTCCTGGGGAGAGCTGCTGCGGTTCTTCTACAAGGAGAATCTGCCCGGGCATTTCCCCTTTACCGCCGGCGTATTCCCGTTCAGGCGAGTGCAGGAAGATCCCAGGCGACAGTTCGCCGGCGAGGGCTCTCCCGAGAAGACCAACAGGCGATTTCACTATCTTTGCGGGAGCGACCCGGCAAAAAGGCTTTCCGTCGCATTCGACCCGATCACGCTTTACGGCGAGAGCCCTTCGGACAGGCCGGACGTCTACGGCAAGATCGGCGAGAGCGGCGTGAGCATTTGTACACTCGACGACATGAAGAAACTGTTAGCGGGTTTCGACCTGTCCGACCCGATGACTTCGGTCTCGATGACCATCAACGGCCCGGCCCCGATCATGCTGGCCATGTACTTCATGGCCGCATATGACCAGGCGATCGAAAAGAATGGCAGCGAACTGACGGCCCAGGAAAAGCTCGGACTTTTCCACAAACTGCGGGGGACGGTCCAGGCCGACATACTGAAGGAAGACCAGGGGCAGAATGCCTGTATTCTCTCCATCGACTTCGCCCTGAAGATGATGGGAGACGTTCAGAGCTATTTCTGCCGGAACAAGATCGGCAACTACTACACTATCAGCATCAGCGGCTACCACATCGCCGAGGCCGGCGCACACCCGATTACGCAACTGGCCTTCACCCTCGCCAACGGCTTTCACTACGTTGAGTACTTCTCCAGCCTGGGACTGAATGTCGACGACTTTGCACAGAACATGTCGTTCTTCTTCAGCAACGGCATGGAGCCTGAGTGTTCGGTGATCGGGCGGGTCGCCAGGCGAATCTGGGCGATCGCCATGCGCGACCGCTACGGCAGCGGGGACCGCGTCCAGCGGCTGAAGTACCATGTCCAGACCTCCGGTCGGTCGCTCCACGCGCAGGAGATCGACTTCAACGACATACGCACGACGCTGCAGGCACTGTTCGCCCTGTATGATAACTGCAACTCGCTGCACACGAATTCCTATGACGAGGCCGTGACCACGCCGACCGAGGACTCCGTTCGGCGTTCGATGGCTATCCAGATGATCCTGGAGAAGGAATTCGGAATGCTCAAGAACGACAACCCCAACCAAGGGGCCTTCATCATCGAGGCGATGACGGAAATGGTGGAGAAGGCGGTGCTTGAAGAATTCCGCCGGATCAGCTTCCGTGGCGGCGTTCTGGGGGCCATGGAGAAACAGTACCAGCGGAATAAGATCCAGGAAGAATCTCTCAACTATGAGGAACTCAAGGAGAGCGGCGCTTATCCGATCATCGGCGTCAATACTTTCATCAACGAGAATCCCGATGCCAAAAGATACGACACCATGGAGGTTAGTCGCGCCGAGCCTGAGGAAAAACGCCGCCAACTGAAGAACCTCAAGCGATTCGAAGAGAGAAACAAGGGCAAGGCGGAAGAAGCGTTGGACTCGCTCAGAAGGGTGATCCTGAGCGACCGGAACATCTTTGAAGAGTTGCTCAATACCGTCCGCTACGCATCCCTGGGACAGATCACCAACTTGCTCTACGAAGCCGGGGGAAGATATCGGCGCAACATGTGAGGCAGGAGGCGTGCATGAACATCTATGTTTGTGTAAAGCAGGTTCCGGATACGGAATCGAAGATCGAGTTGAAAGACGAGAGCGCCATAGACGGCGCGGCCATCAAGAAATGGATCGTAAGTCCTTACGACGAGTATGCAGTGGAGGAGGCTGTTCGGCTTAAGGAGAAGCTGGGAGGCGACCCTCAGGTTATCGTCGTTTGTCTTGGGCCAAAGAAGGCCCAGGAAGCAATTCGGACGACGCTGGCCATGGGCGCGGACAGGGCGTTGCATATTGTCTGCGAGGAGCTTCCCGACCATCACCTCATTGCCAAGGCTCTGGCAGGGGCAATAAGGAACGACGGCGAGTATTCGGTGATCTTCATGGGCAAACAAGCCGCTGACGACGACGCCTATCAGGTGCACGTTCGGGTGGCCCGGATGCTCGGCGCGTCAGTCGCCACGAGCGTTATTGCCTTCGAATATGCGAGCGAAGCCGCGAACGTCTCTCGGGAGATAGACGAGGGCGCGCAGGAGAAGATAGAACTTGCACTCCCGGCGGTCGTGGCGGTTACCAGAGGGATCAATACGCCCCGGTATCCTCCGCTGCCCAGCATCATGAAGGCCAGGAAGAAAGAAATAAGGGAGTGGACGCTGGCCGACGTCGGCGTCAGCGAAGTGGTCAACTGCGAAGAAATCGTCGGCCTGGCCATTCCGGATGAGAAGTCCGGCGGCAGGACCGTGGAAGGCGAAGCCGGCCAGACGGTCCCCGAGCTGGTCAGTTTCCTCCAGAATGACGCGAAGGTTCTGTAACGGTCTCAGCAAAAGCGAGGAAAGAAGTGAGTTCTCTTGGCGCCTATATCGAACTGAAGGCCGACGAGTTCAAGAAAACCAACCTGGAGCTGCTGACATTGGCGCGCCAGTCCGGCCGGGCTGTGACGGCGGTCATATTCGCCGATGATCCGGGCGCCTATGTTGAGGAGCTGGCAGCCTACGGCGTGGAGCGGGTCATACACGTTTCGGGCCTGAACGGACAGTTTCCCGGCCCGGAGACGCTCGCCGGTAACTTGGCCAAGATCATCACAGAACAAGGGATCCGAGATTTCATCTGCACGCACTCGGCCCAGGGGAAGGATCTGCTGCCGCGCGTCGCGGCTTGCCTTGAAGCGCCCTTGGCCACCGATTGCGTCGGAGTAGACTTCGACACCGGCGTTGCGACCAGGCCGATGTACGCCGGGAAGCTGATCGCGAAGATCAAACTCACCGGCGAGCATCGGCTGTTCACGCTGAGGCCCAATACAATCACGCCCGAGCCTGCCCCGGCAAGCACCGCGCCGGAGATCCAGACGGTGGCCCTGACCCGCGAAACCCCTCTCTCGAAGATCAAGGAGATCGTGAAGAGCGTTGCAGGGCGTATCGACCTGACGGAAGCTCAGGTCATCATCTCCGGCGGACGCGGGATGAAGAGCAAGGAGAACTTCGCCCTCCTGGAGGAAGTTGCCGACTGCCTCGGCGCCGCGGTCGGCGCTTCGCGGGCGGCGGTCGACGCCGGATATGCCTCTCAAGACATGCAGGTCGGGCAGACCGGAAAAACCGTCAACCCGGTTCTTTACATCGCCTGCGGCATCTCGGGAGCGATCCAGCACTTTGCCGGCATGAAGACTTCGAAGGTGATCGTGGCCGTCAATAAGGATCCGGAGGCGCCCATCTTCAAGAAAGCGGATTTCGGTATCGTCGGCGACCTGCTCGAGGTCCTGCCCGTTCTGGCAGAGGAACTTCGCAAGGTCATGGAACGTCGTTAGGCTCGACATGAACTACTCGGGAGATCAATGCTGATCACGCGAGAGATTGGCTGGAATGCCGGGCTGTCAAAGGCTGTGATGATCGCCTTGGACATGGTGATCCTGATCGCGGTTGTTGCCGTGGCGGCTTTTCTGTTGCGCAGAAGGATAGCGCTGTGGCGCATCGGCAAACCCGAAAAGCGAACCGACCACTTGGCCAAGCGATTCTTCTCGGCCGTCGCCAACGGGCTGTTTCAAAAGTCGATCCTGAAGGACCTATACCCGGGCATCCTGCACGCGGTGATGTTCTTCGGGTTCATCGTTCTCCTGATGGGGACGTCGGTGATCTTCATCCAGGAGTACTTTACCGGCCCCATCTTCGAGTGGCATTTCTTTGAGGGCAGTTTCTACCTGGCCAGTTCCTTCCTGATGGATCTGTGCGGCCTGTTGGCAGTTGTCGCCGTAGTCCTCTTGACAGTGAGACGGTATCTGCAAAAGCCCCCGCGGCTGGACAATAAGCCCGAGGACGCAAGGGCCCTGATCCTTCTTCTTCTGGTCCTGGTGACGGGCTTTCTGGTCGAGGGCGCGCGGTTCGCCACGACGTCCCCTGGTGAGAAATGGTCGTTCGTCGGATGGGCTCTGGGCGCAATCATCCCGGAATCCGGGGTTCTCCATCGGGTGCTGTGGTGGGTGCACCTGTTTCTGGCCGTGTGGTTCATGCTTGTAATCGTCTCGGGCAAGTTCATCCACATCATCACCTCATGGGCGAATCAGTTTTTCCGCGACATCGACGGTGAAAAACGCGGCGCCATTCGTCCGATCCCGGCCGAAGAATTTGAGACCGCCGAAACGTTCGGCATCGGAAAGATCGAAGATCTGACCTGGAAACAGATTTTCGACAGCGACGCCTGTACCCGGTGCGGCCGCTGCCAGGAGGCATGTCCTGCCACGCAGACGAACAAGCCGCTGTCCCCCAAGAAGCTCGTTCAGGACATCAAGTCGCACTGGCTTGAAGTCGGCCCCGCTATCGTGTCCGCCGGACGTGCGGCGAAAGACGAAGGGCCTCATTCTGAGTCCTCCCCTCAGGCGAGCGAGAAGCGGGCCTTGAACGGTGAGGTTATCGCTCGGGAAGAAACCTGGGCCTGCACTCACTGTCGCGCCTGCGTGGAGCAGTGCCCTGTGTTCATCGACCCCCTCAGCATCATTACCGGCCTGCGACAGAACCAGGTGATGGTGGAAGGCCAGATGCCGGGCGAACTACAGGAGGCGCTGCGTAGCATCGAGACCCAGGGGAACCCCTGGGGACTGGGTGAACACGCCCGGCTTGATTGGGCGAAGGGCCTGGACGTGCCGCTCATGGCGGACACGCCCGACGCCGAGGTGCTCTTCTACGTAGGCTGTGCCGGGGCCTTCGCAGACCGCAACCAGAAGGTGTCCAGATCTTTCGTCAGGGTCCTCCAGGCCGCCGGCGTCAAGTTCGCTGTCCTGGGCGAGGAGGAGCCCTGTTGCGGCGACACCGCCAGGAGGGCCGGGAATGAGTACCTATTCCAGACGATGGCCCAGGCGAACATCGAGCTCTTTGACCGGCATGGCGTCAAGACGATCGTGACGACCTGTCCACATGGCTACCACACCTTCAAGAAGGAATACCCCGCCTTCGGCGGCAACTACCAGGTGTACCATCACACGGAGTTCATCGTGAAGCTCCTCGAAGAAGGCTCTCTCCGGATCGACCCGGGGAGGATCGACAGGTCCGTAACGTATCACGATTCCTGCTTCCTTGGCCGGTACAATGGCCTGTACGAGCCCGGGCGGGTGGCGCTGCG
>SDBT01021311.1_pt1 | contig 10134 bp, 10 predicted proteins | sample 2277101 | NCBI WGS metagenome assembly SDBT01 (sample SAMN10404973, study PRJNA504765) | marine sediment metagenome | isolation source: marine sediment core GS10_PC15, 103 cmbsf | place: Arctic Ocean: Southern Knipovich Ridge | collected 2010
AAGTCAAAGTATCAGATCATTCACCCTTATCTACATTAGTTATGATATGTCAGCGTCTTAAATCCATTTTTGTTCTCTAACACAGAACAAAAATGTCACATGATTTCTTCACTTTCAAACATATCACTTCCTTATTCTTAACATAAGTGATAATCTTTTCATCATCAGCTAACGATGATACTATCAATGACTCTGGTTTTGTATTTTTCACATACTGAATTACCAGATCATTATTGCAAAATGACCAGTCTTTAGAATCACTTCCCTGAGTTTTCCATTTAGCGAGATCAATCTTAAAGAGAATCTGATTATCAGTATCGAGAACGGTTTCTTGTTTTGTCAACATATATATGAAGGTAACACGACAATATCTCGAATTGATACATCTTATGTTGGTCAATTGACCACCACCCATAGCTACTGTCTTGATAAGATCGCATTTATTTTCATAGAGATAGCAGAGGAGTGAAATATCTCTATATAGTCCTTGAATAGTTCCATCACTAAAGGATACATATTCTTTAACCTTTAATTTCTTATCATTCTTTAATTCAGATTCAACACTGAATTGTCGTTTGTGGCGTCTATTAGTAGGAACTTCGAAAGTAGGAGTAGATTTCTTATCATTCTTTGAGTCGACTTCATTTTTAAGCTTATCTGAAGTGGACATCTTTAATCTGCTACATTAACATCTTAAGAATATCAATTTTAAATATCACATACTACATAACAAAGAATCGAAGGTAGATTTGACAGTATCTGAATATCTACTTAATATAATCCCTATGAGTAAAATAACTATTACTGTGAATAACCCAAGTAAATATGCAATTAAAGGACTCATTTACAATTAGATTTATATTATCTCATATAAATGGTGGATACTGGTCCAAACATTATAGCTATCGTTGTTATCGTGATATTTTTGTTGGTGTTAATCGCAGTATTCATTTGGTCTATGTTAAACCCACCAGAAGTAGTTACTGATGATGAACCTTTGCCTGATTTCAATGCTCTCTTTGTATCTTCATTATCTACAGAATGGGAAATTGTATCGGAAGATGATTGTCTCAAGTATACATTCGTGTATCCTGAGCAGCCAACACTTGATACTTTTACACTAGACAGTATGATAGGAATTCCATTTCCAAAAGATCCAACTTGTCCCTTTTCGGATGAGATAGGTGCACAGAAATTCACTAGAAGATGTACATTTTCTGAATGTACTGATGATAGTGGTAACACTTTTGCTGAAGATGATATCCAAGTGTTATATAAGCAATGCGTCCTTAATCAAGATTGCCCTAAGACATTATCATTGATATCGATAAGATTTAATCCTGATTTAGATCCTATATGTATAACTCAAACATCTCCATTAACTTTAACACCTTGTAATCCTGCTGATCCTATGCAATTATTTGCAATTGAACGTCTTAATACACAATTTGCTAAGATCACTAATAAAGAAGGGTTGTGTATAGTGAAAGGTAACTCTACACCAGATGTACCACCACTAGGAATCGGAACAGAACTAGTCATGGGTCCTTGTCCGATTAATGCATTTACATGGGATCTACTAAATGCGAAAAGATATCCCTCACCAGACGATCCAACCGTAACAAATTTTGTTCCCCAACAGATAGTATTCTGGGATAAAGCTACTGATCAGACTGTTCAAGCGGTAGACGTAATCGAGTCAGATCCACCACTTATGTCTATGTCAAACAGTTTAAACATTGGTCAAATAGTAGTTCTAAGTCAACTAGATGATGGCTCATCTCCAAATCTTTCTAGTCTCTTTAACGCACAGATATTAGACTATTCCTTTTACGACTACGTGATAACTCAGCCAACTCAGCCTATACCGGGAGTTACAGTATTCCCATTCTTCAGTAATCTACCTGAGATATCTTTGTCAACAAACTGATTTTTTTCAAAATGCTTACTTACTCACTAAAACAATAATGAACTACAGCGTGTCAACAGATACTCTATCTAAGTTAGTTGAACATATCAAGAAAGTTGGTATAGAACAACTTGATCTTTCTACAATTACAAACTTTCTTGATGAGATCAGGCGAGAAGATGGTAACAATGTCAAACGGTGTAGATGGACGTTCGAGAGAGGTCAAAAAGTAGGTAAACAATGTCCTAATAACACAGTAGAAGGATTACCATATTGTAAGACATGTAAGAACAAAGTCAAAGCGAAAAGTTATATGAAACAGCATGGCTATATGGGCGAGGAGAAATCTAATGGTCCTAATAGACCAATCAACTCATTAAGAAACCCAATCAAAGGAAAGATTGCTAAGATTGACCAGATAAAATACTATGCTATTCCAGTGGCTAATCATCCTGAATATACTAAAGAGCAGACGTTCAGCTTTATTCTCCGAACAACTGTAAGTGGAGAAGTCTACACTGAAGCTATTTATGATGATACTGATAAGACGCTTAGAAATCTTACTACCTCTGAGACCAAAATTGCCATTAGCAAAAAGTACTTGGTTTCAGAGAATGGTACCACTGATCTAGTTTCACTGAAAAAGTTAATCTATCCAAGTAAATCACAGTTCTGTGGTAGTGATATAAGTATTGAAGATGCACTTGATAGCTTCAAACTCGAAACCAAGGACGAATAAACCGTAATATTAAAAGTTTTTAATGGCATAATGTACCTCTATTGATGCAGTCTTTTCTACTCTTCTTGAACAATACAGCTATGTATACAGCGACGAATAGCAACACTGCCCCAAAGAAGCTCACCCAGAATCCCTCGCATATATATTGCGCAAAGAACTTGATAGTCCAAGGATTAATAACTATAAAGAATACTATTATTGCTACTAGAGGTATTAACAGATACTCAATGAATGTATCTACGTGAGTACATAGTTCATGGTGATGCATTTTAATCATAGATATTTAAAAGTTCACAATAGAACAAGGATTAGAATTTTATCACATGTAGTTAGAGATAATTCATAATAATACATTTTAAAGCTCATGAGAAAACAGGAGAGACTCTATCCACATCTAGGTTTCGTAGCCCTCAGTTTACATTTTGAGAAGTATGTCTCATCTATCATTGAAGTGTCATCAAACAAGATATTCTTGATAGTAACCTTCTTTCCTCTAATTGAACATTTATCCTTACCCTTAATTCTATTCATACTTAGAGGTATATTAAGATCTCTAGGATAATAGGATGATAGAGCTATCTTACCTCCTATTCCTCTCATAACGATAATTTTCAAACATTCTTTCTTACCTCGCAATATGATCTCATTACCTATTTTCTCTTTGATAACTCTTACTGAGTCTAGATATTCTGAAGTAATATTGATGACAGGGAAATCGCTTAGATATAGACTAAAGTTTCCTACATTGATAACTGTTAACATGATATCCTTATATCTGTAAATATAATCACCCTTCAGTCCTAGAGGTATCTTAACAACAATATTAAGAATCCAAGGTACAGAGTCTGTTCTTGATTCAAAAGCGGTTCGAAGATATCTGAGATTAGTATGACTCAGATAGAGTAATCTTAATTCGTCGAATGTCAGAAACTCTACTATCAAAAGATTCTCATCGTGTCTAAGTTTATTTCTACTCATCAATCTGCTGAAGTTATAGAGTATCGATATAGCATCACAATATTTAGACTTCTCAGAAGGGAAAACATATTGGAATGCTAAATTCATGTGTTTATAATCTATTCATTATGTTTTAAAGTTCAATAAAATCAATATGGCCACCCTTAATGTTGAAGAGATATGATATTATCTGACCTTTATAATTATCAATATCATAGTGTGCTTTTATCCCAAACAGGATAGTCAACCTGTTATCTTCTACAGATATTATATCTCCTCGTTTCGATATTCCAACTTCCTGAGCAATGATTTTCACTAGCTCGTTTTCTATTATCACTTCATTTTGGAATCTCACTAAAAATCCAACACTGATACTAATAACTGGTAAATCATATATGATAGAGATGATCTTATCATACATATCACCACCATAGACACAATCTCGACAATCAACATTACCATACTTACATGTCTTTCTCACATAATCTGGAAACATATTTAAGAATGAATCTTCCTTTTGTTGATCCCTATAGTTACCTTCTTCAAATGGACATTCAACGAGAAATGAATTGACCACTCTCTTGTACTCATTTAGATCTTTGTCCCGCAACAGTTCAAGATATATCGCTATATCTTCTCTCACACTAGACTGATTCTTATTGATATGCCTAGCTAAGGAACAGAAATAACAATTACCATATGCAGGTACTTTATCAATGTACGAATTAGGTAGAAGACTTTCTACTGCGAAGTTGGCATCTGCTCTATTCATGATTAGACCTCCTACAGATGCTCTGATTAGCTCACCTAACTTCCCCGTTATTATTGCACCTTTGAGATTCTCATAGTATGTAAGTATCAATTCATTAGAAACATAAGATGTATATTCCTCAATGTAAGGACTCATATAGATTATTTCACCCTTTTCAGACTCTATGCACGCAATGAATAGATTTATCCTAATCCATGAATCAGTAATCCAAGCATCGATATCTGAGTTAGTTGGATTCTTCATCTTTATCAAAGGTCTATATCTGTTTGGTCCATGAAATGTAATAGAGTCTTTCAGACTAACAACCCCTTTGTTGGCTATTTGTAGTAATTCAGTCTTTCCAAGCACATCATAACCTTCTCTGTTCTTAGTAGCTCTATATGTTAAAGTACTGTTGTTGATTAAATTCTTAATTGTTAATAATCTTGAAGTAACATCTATATTTAATCTATTTAACAGTGCTATGTACTCCATAGTAATCTTGATTGATCTTCCATAGTTGAATGATTTTTCGAACTTTGAGTAAGATGAAGGAGAAAATAATCTTATCTGATCTAGGTGAAGAATAGTTAACATACTACTATTTCCTTCGAGATATTTAGTATAGTTCCTTCGTTCGTCCTTATATCCTTCATCAACCTTCTCATCTTCTCTAAATCTTCCTTCTGTAGAATATCTCCTATTACCAACAAAATAATCTGGTATGTTACCTTCTATACTAATATCAGTATAGAACAATTTCAGTTCATCTCCATACCAATCAAACCATTCAGTAGTTTCGACTAATGAGCGAAGAAGAGAATAAGCATCATAAGCCAAGAATGATCCTTTACGAGCTGTAGAGAAATCCTTAATGATAGGTATTATATCATGATTTTCAGATTCGACTATACTAATCTTATCAAGAGTTAAAGAATAGTGACTTATGTCTAGATTAAATACAAGATAATGGAGAGCTTTGAGAACAAGATCATAAACTCTTTTTATCTTCCTAGATGAATTTTTACCTTTCAAGACCTTAGTGATGTACTTCTCGAATGTCATTGGATGTAAATCAACAAATATTTTATTCCCAGTTAATCCTAGAGTGTATTCGAAATTAGGTATGTCATTGAGCAGTATATTAATAGATCTTCCTATCATAAAAGAGTGAATTGCTTCTTGTCTCGATGAGTATGTCCTTCCTAGAATTCTACCCTTAGTACCTCCAATAAAGGAATATAATCCGTTCTGTGTAGATCTGATATATAGCTCATATAGATCTGGTCCGATAGATGTAAATATCTGATCGATGAATAGATTCCTACTGTAGGAGATATCTGTCTCATAACACTCATAATCAAATTTAATAGTATCGAAGGATGAGTTAATTATCTTAGTGAACATATTAGGTTTCTCATACTTAACAGTATATTTGATGGATGATTTGGCTGCATTTTTTCCATGCTTATACTGACTGATAGTAGAACCCATTTTGCATAGGAATATTAATTATTACCAAAACGAGTACCGTCTGCTTGAAATGCAGTCATTAACGGAAGGTAATAAAAAGTATTGTAGATGCCTTCTGAAAGTAGCTATTAAACAATCATCAGATTGTTTAAGAACTAAAGCATGGGGGAGTGGAAAATGTTACAATCCCTATGCAGTATGTACTAAATCGGTAGGTAATCAAACACATAAATGCTATTATGATTACTCTCTTTTATCTGATCCTCTCATCAGAACATGGTTTGTACTTCATAATAAACCTATTCCAATACCATTCAATAGAGATAGTGCGATATCCATTTTAGAGGGTTATTTATGATTTTCATTACCAATGTGTCTTGAGATATTGTCAAATGTAAGATCATATTTCACTCGTTTTACTCGTTTCACTTTCTTTACCTTCTTCGGTCTCTTTATTCTATCTATCCGAGTAACGCTTTCGTCATCATTATCACATTCTTGCTTAGAGTTTGCTTTACTCGATTTATCTGCTTTGCTTGCTTTACTCGATTTATCAATCTTCTTGGGTTCAACTTTATCAATCTTCTTGGGTTCAACTTTATCAATCTTCTTGGGTTCAACTTTATCAATCTTCTTGGGTTCAACTTTATCAATCTTCTTGGGTTCAACTTTATCAATCTTCTTGGGATCAACCTTTTCACTCACTGCTATCTCGTTCACATTACTTTGTTCATCTTTGTCACTTACTATTATCTCGTCTTTAGTTTTATCACTTGTTTCACCTTCCAATGATACTGTTTCATTTACTAATTCTACACAATGTCCATCCTTTCTATCGCATTTGCAGAAATTAGATACCCAACCTATCCTAGAAGGATAGAATCCAATCATTTTATAAAACAGGAGATCATTTAATCTTGAAGATTAAATGGCTAAAATATCCGAGAGACCTGATACTATTACTCTTGTAGCTTGGATAATACTTATTTGTTTAATATTCGTATCGATCATAGTTAGTCCTAGAGCAACTCAGCAACTAACTGCAGAATAGATCATCAATGGTTCAAGATATAACAAGTGTACCTCTATCAAATCCTGCTCTCATGGGAGTAATCACTTTCATAATAGTAATACTGGTTATTATACTATGGGCCAGTATGGCTACTGCCACTACTCATAGACGTCCTGCTTCAGTAATAGCTGATGTACCTACACCTCTTACTATCGATGACCCCGTAGGTGCTTCGAGTGACGGCATCTTTACTCTTCGTGAAGATGGTGATGCATTTACAGACGCAGCATCATGTAAGATGGCTTCCAACACTCAATGGTCTCACCTTCGATGTACATGTACGACTCCATTCTTCGGAGCTATGTGTACTAGAGAAAGCTATTCTAATGATTATTTTGCTGTAGGTAATCCAACCCCTTCTGATATTACTATCGATGTTCTCGACACACCAGTAGTAGAAGCACTATCATTCCCGATAGATGACATAACATGTACAGGATTATGTGATGATAATGAACTGTGTACTGGTGTTATATTTCAATCAACATGTACACTGTTAACAGGAGATGTAATAGTAACACAGGGCATAGTCATACCATACAGCACAAATATAGATTCTACTCTTTATCTCAAAGGAGATGATGAACATTTGATCTTCACAGACAGAGTGTTCATCTATACTGGAACTCTCCCGGCTAGATACTACCTTAGGACTGAAACCTCTTCAGACGCTGGAGGACAAATGTTCCCTGCTATTCAAGGAGTTATAACTAAACTCACATTCTTTCCTATTAAGCAGTTGAATACTGCTAATCTGATCGGAGTCTACTCGGAAAATGAACTTACTCAGAATATTCTGAATCAAATATCACAAGGTATGATGGTCGAGGGGGTTCTTATAGTACAGCCCAACGTTGTCGACCTTCCAGATTTCTCACAGTTCTCAGATTTATTTGTAGCGTACATAGCACAGAACTGACAGGTTTAAAACATCATTCATATCTAAGAAATGGAAATGAGTAGTATTCTCGAAATCTGTTCTTCTTTCAATGCATTATCACAATACTCTTTTTCGATATAAAAATTGATATTTTTAAAAGATCCTCTCGTGGTAAACAGATACAATGGAATCGACTGATATCATTTCAAGTGTGCTTACTTATCTTACCATCGGTGAAATAAGTAATGTATTCAAAGTAAATACTCAATTCAATCTCATCAATTGAAATCAACTTATGTGGAAAAAGAGAGTTTTGAACGAATATGGAGTTGATTATACATATGATGATGAAACTTGGAAAGAATTGGCCAAAGATTTGTTTCTAGCCAACATGATAAATCTTAATAAAGTGTGGATTGATGGAATTACATATGGAAAATTACTTAAAGACTGTGTGAGTACCCATAATTACATTGTCGATTTTCTAGATGATAATGATGCAACATGTTTCAGATTTCCCGACTATGTTGTAGATCTGAAAACAGCAAGAAAGTATGTTATAGAAGAATATAAAGGTCATCATTCTTGTACTCAAAGACCATGTGAACGATTTAATAAGCATCATAATTACATTCTTCATGAAGAAGAACGTGTTATGAAGACAATCAAATACTCGACAAGAGAATTCGCTATCATAGCAAACGCTATAAATGATAATGATGGGGATCTCATATATAGTATCATGAAAAGATGTAAGAGTTTAGATTGTGATCTAAACAAATGGTATCATGTTTAAAACTCTAAGAAGAGATATTATGGTGTCATTTAATTATAATACTTCCAAACTTGAAACAGTTTAAAATATCATTCAAAATGGCCTTTATAGGCGCTTTAATATCTGACAATGTTGATACTAGTCGTAATAAGAATAATGAATATCATATAGACATTAACGAAGATGATCATGATTGTAGGAAATATTCTGAAGATGACGTGAAGAGAATTCGAAGAATTTATGTTGTTTTTGCAGTTATCTGGATCATATTGATATTCCTATTACAGATACCTCGTAAGAACTTCTTGATACTGGCACTTCTAACAGTTCCTATAATACTAGCTTTGGTTGCTTACAACAATGCACCTCACATAGAGAAGACTTGTGAAGATTTGGTATTACGTACTAACACTATTACTGTAATGATTGTTGCAGCTGCCATAGTTAGCCAATGGAAACCGTTCGGTGGTCAAGACATAAACAAGAATCAATTTTATAAACTTTTAACCGCAGCATTCGTAATACTTCTACTGTCTGTATTAGATGTATGGGTTCCCGACTGCGATAGAACTGTGATCATTCACGTAAAGGTGAGTCTTCAAGGAATAGCTATAGTCATCTTGATCATTGCGGTATACAGTTTTTTCTTAGAAGTGTCTGGAAAGGTAGGATATTAGTTTTAAAACTCATCAATTTCAAATCACTCTATCAGTTATATGTAAGAGGAAGTAAGTATATGATAACATCATTCTATGTCTTTATTTGAGATTAACTCCCATTTAATCCTAAAGCCGTTCTTATCTGTACCTGACGTAAAACGTCTCCCTTTAAATATTTCACCGATAACACTATTATTTGCATTAGTATTGTTACATGCTTCTATAATTGAGATGAAATCTTCATGTGTACCATCTTCATAAAAGGCTCGTACTGGCTTACAACTCTTATGTAAACCACTATTAACAGTAGTCTTTAAATTCTCAGATCTTGTCATCCATTCTAAATTACTTTCTCTGTTATCATCCCTTTCAAGATTGATATGAGTCGCATCGGGTTTATCTAATGGTTTAGGACCGTGAAACAATGTACATATTAGTATGTTAACGCGGTAATTTTTATCTTTGATTTTGACATTCATATATCCACTGCTATGTTTAGTTCCTTTGGATATATAACCGGTCTTAATAGATGCAATGTGTCCTTCTTCGGATCCATAGAATAGAGGCATATTTGGAAACTCTTTAGTTGATGATACCCACTTGATGTTACCAAAATCTTCTTTCTTCTTGTATCTCCATAGATATCCTTTGTATTCTCTTTCAAGTCTACATAATCTACCCATAAATAATCTATCTATGTCACATTCATTAGAAGCTTCTGAAGCACTCTTGTATTCTTTGATAATATCTCCATTCTCTAATGATATCTTCAGTACTGTCTTACCTCTAATAGTCTTTGACCTGTTTTGATTCTTATTCTGATCTGTTTTGGTAGCTAATCTTAGATTACAGCAAATTCGATTATTAGATCTCTTACCATCAATATGATCCACGGTAATGCCTTCATTTACTATTGGAA
>SDBT01021312.1_pt1 | contig 10134 bp, 7 predicted proteins | sample 2277101 | NCBI WGS metagenome assembly SDBT01 (sample SAMN10404973, study PRJNA504765) | marine sediment metagenome | isolation source: marine sediment core GS10_PC15, 103 cmbsf | place: Arctic Ocean: Southern Knipovich Ridge | collected 2010
TGGCGTTGATTTTACTGCTTGTATAGCCGCTATTTTTGCTGTGGCAAGCACATCGCCTTTGATGCACGTGCCTTGTTTGACAGTTTGGAAACCTTCGGCACCAAGAACAATATGACCGCTTGCCTTTGCGGTTCTTACCGTGATATCTTTGTTGCTTATATCTATCATCCCACTACCATTTGCCACAGTTTTCAACCTCCAACTTTTCGCATAGAGAATTCATTTGTGAAGGAATTTAGTTTGGTATAGTTACTTTTTTCACTAATTATCTTTTTCAGCAAATTCAACACTTCTCGGTCGCTTGCTCCATTTCGTATTAGTTTTTTCAGGTCGTAACTATGAGCTGAATACAAACACGGTCTGAGTTTTCCGCCGCTGGTCAACCGAAGTCGATTGCATGAGCAGCAAGATATCGAAGACCTTCCGCTTATAAACCCTATAGTTCCAGCTGAATTCTTAATCCTGAAATACAAAGCAGGACCATTAGTAGTACCGGTAAGGACAATCGAAAGCGGCCCGAATTTGCTTTCGATAATCTCACGGACTTCGCTTGTAGGTACATAGTCACTCGCTGGCTTCGTATATTTGCTGGTTGGGCAATATTCAATAAATCTGACCACAACAGGTAAATAGACACTCATCTGTGCAAGAGGCAGAATTTGTGAAACGTTAATACCTTTTATTATAACACTGTTAATTTTAACAGGCGAAAGACCTACTTCTAATGCTTTGTAAATAGCTTTAGTTACTTTTGGCAACAAATCAAAGCCGGTAATTTCTTTGTAGCTTTGCCTTTCCGGAGAATCCACACTTACGTTAACCCGCTGCAAACCTGCGTTCTTGAGATCGGCCGCTAACGACTCAAGAAGGACACCATTAGTCGTAAGTGTCAGTTCCTCAATTCCCTCAATCTCAGCCAGTTTCTTGACAAGATAAACAATATTTTTTCTAACCAAAGGCTCCCCGCCGGTCAGCCGAACTTTGCGAACACCGCACCTGGCAAAAAGCCGAACAATGCGATATATTTCTTCAAGCCTTAGGATTTCTTGACGTTCTACAAAATCACAGCCGCCCAATGGGTAGCAGTAGACACACCGTAAATTGCACCTGTCAGTAACCGACACTCTTAGATAATCTGCTCTCATATTAAATCAGCCTAACCGCTACGGACGTCCCCTTTTTAACTTCAGCCACACCGACATCTATACTGACCAAACCATCAGCATCACACATCGAATTGATATGCGCAGATCCATGATACTCGACCAGCTTGACTGTTCCTCTGTCTGTTATTGCTACAGGAAGCCATCTCTGTCTTTTAGCTTTCTTGTTTATTAGAGGCTCATCCAGAGGCATTTGAACATTAAGAGGTTTATAATCGTGGCCCATTAGTTTATATATAAAAGGCTTAACTAAAATCTCGAAAAGAACAAATGTTGACACCGGATTGCCTGGCAGCCCAAAACAACATATCTTTTCCGAAGTACCAAAAACTGTGGGCTTACCTGGTTTTATAGCGATCTTCCCGAACAACAGGTCTATATTATTTTGCTTGAGTATCTTAGGCACAAGATCGTAATCGCCCACCGAGACACCTCCAGAGATGATAACAACGTCGTTTTCCTGAAGAGACTTTTTAATCAAACAGTCAATTTCACCTGCTGTATCTTTGGTAATGCCGTAATCTGTTGCTACTGCTCCTATGTTTTCAATTTGCACCCCAAGTTGGAGACTGTTGCTGTTTCTAATTTGTGCTGGCCTCGGTCGTGATGCCGGCTCAACCAGTTCACTCCCTGTTGCGATTACAGCAACTTTTGGTCTCTTTGCAATCAAAGGTTGGGTATTGCCGACTGAAGCAAGAACTGCAATATGTTGCGGCTTCAACCTGATACCTTTGTGCAGGACAATGTCGCCAGCTCTGATGTCTTCTGCCTTTTGGCAAATGTTGTCAGCGGTTTTATCACCAACAAAACGAATAGTATTTTCAGTCAGAGTTTCAACATACTCTTTCATAATGACACAGTCAGCCGCCTCCGGAACCATACCGCCAGTCATAATTTTTGAACACTGGTTTGTACCAACAGTCTTTTTGGGGACATACCCTGCGGGGATTATTTCAACTACCGTAAGTTCATTGCTCAAATCTGATCTTCGACAGGCAAAGCCATCCATTGCTGACTTATTAAAAGGCGGAATGTCCATATCCGATTTGACATCCTCGGCCAATATCCGGTTCAATGCACATGTAACTCCAATGCGTTCCGTACCAAGCTGGCGAGCTGAGTTTAGAACTGTCTCAAAGGCTTTCTCAAATGACAACATCATTCTTCTTCCTGACAAATTCCCAATAATCGTTCATTGTGCTGAGGTTCTTAAGTTGCTGACCACAGGCTAAGTCAATGTAGTTAACCTCACAATCCCTTAAGGGGTCAATTATTCGATGGTTTCCTGAATCTATTGCTTTATCAAGTGTTGCATGTTGCACATACACCACAGCCAGCCCCACCGCGCGGACAACTGCTGTCGTCCTGCTCTATTGTGGTCACTTTTATCCCAATGATATTATGCCGCGAATCGAACTTTCTGATTACCGAGCAGGCGAACTCAGTCTTGCCGGCGTTTCTGTCCCCGGCACCAACCATTATCACACCTGGAATCTTGATCATTTCAGCACCAAACGTTCATTTTCGCCAGTCCAAACGGGCTTTATTGTGGTTGAGGATTCTTTGCCTTTTTCGAAACCTGCAAGTTAATTGTCTCGATATCACCGACACCTCGCAGGGAGCTGACCATGCCTATGACAGTTTGGGCGATAAAGTTCTCAACAAAGTTATTTAGTTCTGTTTCTTTGCCGTTAACTTTCAATTCAACCCGAGCTGTCGGTTTTTGATTTACCTCGCACACCATCAATTTTCCCCTTTGTTCGCTTAATTGTTACCTATGTATCTGCGTACCATTAACCTACGACAAGCAATCAAACATTCTTTGAATCATTTTAGCCATCTTTCTACAGTAGAAAGTATCTCTTCTATACCAGCAGATTTTTCAACGAAATCTTCTCCTTCGTAACGCAATATGTCATCCGGACTGTACTTTGTCTGGGGGATTTTGGGAACTACTCCCGTAAGCATTACAATTGGTATGTCTTTATATGTTTGGTGTGTTTTTAATTCTTTAGCCAAAGTAAACCCGCTTTTGGGTTCCATCATTGCATCTAAAATAATCAAATCGGGTCTTTGTTTTCCTATCTTTTCCCAACCCTCTTCTGCACTGAAGGCGGTTATCACTTCATACTTTTTTTCTAACAACAATTTCGTTGACTCTACATAATCCGGGTCATCATCAATAAATAGAATTTTTTTTCTGCCAGAGGCAGATTTCGCTTCGCTCAACTTTGCCATCTTAACCTCCACTGGAAATTAATCCCACCATCTTGACAATTTCAGGGACAATTTCTTCCCATTCCACTGCCATAATATGTATTCCTTTAATGCCTTCTATCTTCTTCAGTTTTTCAATTACCTCCACACAAATTCTTATTCCTTCGTCCCTTGGATTACTTGCCTTTTCCAGCCGAGTAACCAATTCATCCGGAATACTCATACCTGGAACATTATTTTTCATATAAAGAAGTCCCTTTGCTGATTTAACTGGCATTACTCCAGCAAGAATTGATGTCTTTTTATGTAATCCTTTCTGTCTAACCATCTCCATCCACTCTTCGAACCGTTTAAAATCAAATACTGGCTGGGTTTGGATAAAATCAGCACCATTGGAAATTTTTTTTGCTAATCGTATAACCCTGAAATCCAGAGGGTCAGCAAAAGGGTTGGCAGCAGCGCCAATGAATAATCTTGGTTCAACAACTGGTCCTTTTTTGCTGTTTCTTATTTCCTCTCCACACTGAAATTTTTTTTCATCCCGCATTGTCTTGAGCATCTTGATCAATTGTATGGCGTCTATGTCAAAAACATTTTTTGATTGTGGGTGATTACCAAACTTTTGATGGTCGCCGGACAAACACAAAACATTCTTTATACCTAAAGCAGCGGCACCGAGAACATCGCTCTGAATGGCAATCCGGTTTCTATCACGACAAACTATCTGCATAATAGGTTCCAGCCCTATCTCTTTGACGATAACTGCCGAGGCAATACTTGACATCCGAACAATGGCTGTTTGGTTATCGGTGATATTAACCGCATCGCAATAATTCCTAAGAATTGCCGACTTCTTGCGAATTACTTCAGGGTCTGCGCTTTTGGGTGGCCCTAACTCTGCAGTAACTACAAATTTGTTGCTTTCTAATAATTTTTCTAAATTGCTTCCCGACTTCACGCCATACCTATCTTCTTTATCTGGATATTATTCATATAGTGCATATAAACTTAGTGCTGAGGATAAATCCCACATCTTTTTTCGGGGAACGAAACTGCACCGCAATCGCTATGTTCTGAGGTCAGAGGTAAAGATAGGTGCTGACTCATTCCAACGTCAAATCATCTCTAATAACTTTTCTTGGACCACCATCTCTACTGTTAGACCAGTCCTTAATTGGCTGAATTTGTTCCAATTCTCCAAGCCGACCGAGCAATTTCATTCGGTCATAAATTAGCTGCCAAGCACAGTCAAGTTCTTTGTCAATTTCGCATTTTCCCTCCTTCGAACCACCACAAGGACCGTTGAGCAGACTTTTTGAACAACGGGCGATTGGACAGATTCCGCCTGTCCTATCTAAAATGCATTCGCCACAGGCCAAACATCTTTCGCTCCAGACGCCAGCCTCCTGAGTAACGCCGATAAATTTTGTGTTTAAGCCGGGGTACACAGCACTTGAAGGGAAAATTTCACTAATAAATTGCACCCCTGCCCCACAACCCAATGATAAGAGTACATCTACTTTCTGTATATTTTCCTTCAATTCATCGACAAATTCTTTCTCACATTGTCGTTTTATCGTTTGTTCAATAATTTCTATTTCTTTGCTTTGTTTTTTCCACAACAATCGTAATTGACTGGCCAGAATTTCAACTTCTTTCTCTCCGCCAGCAAAACACACTGTTGTACATTCTCCACAGCCGACAATCATGACGGCTTTATGGCCGGTTAACATTTTTACTATTTCCTCAATTGGTTTTCTTTCGGCTACTATCATTGGGACCCAATCTTTTTATTTTTTCGGTCAACTCCCGACATATCTGTGCGAATCTCTTTCCTTGACTCGCCGAGAGATTAAACATTTCTAATCTTTCCTCTTCTAAACCGGCTTCTTTAAGAAGTACTTTTGCATAATTTACTCTTTTCCTTGCCCTTATATTACCGTCTAAAAAATGGCAATTACCTTCTTCACAGCCAGCGACAAAGACTCCATCAGCACCATTTTCAAGAGCTTTTAGCAAATAGATTACATCTACTCTTCCGGTGCAAGGAACTCTAACTATTTTAATATTCGGAGGGTATGTCAATCTCATTGAACCGGCTAAATCAGCGGCAGCGTAAGCACAATGATGGCAACAAAATGCAATAATCTGAGGCTCAAAAGCGTTCATAAGAGTGTTTTTTCTAACAGTTCCTCACACCCAGATACAATCTGAATATCTTTAAAGTGTTGCAATTGAATTGCCTTAGCTGGACATTCTCCAGCACAAATGCCACAACCCTGGCATTTAGCCGGTTCGATTTTCACCATTCCTTCCAAATCAATAGAGGGAGCATCGTATGGGCAAACTCGTATACAAGTCAAACAGGCAGCACATTTTTCTTCATCGACAACAGCAACCACGCCACCAATTTTTAAAGATTCTTTAGATAATATTGTAGCTGCACGGGCGGCAGCTGCCTTGGCCTGACTGATATTTTCATCAATAAATTTGGGAGAATGTGCTAAACCACATAAAAATATTCCTTCAGTAGCAAAATCAACTGGCCTTAATTTTATGTGTGCTTCCAAAAAGAATTTATCTTCGTTAAGAGGAACCTTTAACAAGGAAGCCAATTGTTCACAAGAAGAATGAGGAGTGATGCCGGTACTTAGAACAACTAAATCAGCATTAATGATTAACTCCTGCTTCAAAGACTGGTCTAAAACTTCTACCTTCAATTGCCCATTCTTGTTGGTAACTATAGGTTTTTCTTGTTCATCATAACGAATGAAAATCACACCTGCTTCAAGGGCTTTATGATAATATATTTCCTTCATCCCGTAAGTGCGAATATCTCGATATAGAACAAAAACGTCAGTTTTTGGATTTAATTCTTTTAGTTTTAAGGCATTTTTAACTGCCTCTGAACAGCAAATCCTGCTGCAGTATGGTCGCTTATCGTCCCTTGAACCGACACATTGGATCATAACAACAGTTTGTAGCTCGTGGTTCGTAGTTCGCAGCTTATCATTAACAATCCTTTCTTCTAATTCTCGCTGCGTGATGATTCGTTTATCCTTACCGTAGAGATATTCATCCGGTTTATATTCTTCTCCACCGGTGGCAACGATGATAACACCGTGTTCAATCTGGTCGACTACCGATGGTCGGCCATCAGCAGATTTTGGACTGTGGATAGTCGACTGTGCACAGCTCTGAATAGTTGTTTTGAAGTTTCCGACGAAACCGGAAGTATCTTTTACTTCCGTTTCGGTATAAATATGAATCAAAGGATTGTTTTTTACTTTATCCAAGTAATCTTCCAAGCAACACTTTTGAACATCAGAAACTTCTAACGTGTAATAAATCTTACGCAGGTTGCCACCCAATTCCTTTTCTTTCTCTACTAAGTAAACTTCAAAACCTTGATTAGCTAAAGAAGAAGCTGTTACCATTCCAGCTAATCCACCGCCAATAATTAAGGCTTTTTGAATCACAGCAACAGACTGCATCTTTAGAGGTTCTGAGTATCGCGCTTTGCTTACCGCCATCCGGATTAAGCTTTTTGCTTTTAGTGCTGCCTTATCAGGTTCCGAAGAATGCACCCAAGAACATTGGTCCCGAATATTTGCCATTTCAAATAAATAGGGATTGAGTCCCGCTTCTCTTAGATTTTCACAGAAAAGGATTTCATGAGTTCGAGGAGTGCACGAAGCAACAACTACTCTATTTAAATTATATTCTTTAATTGATTTCCTAATTTTTTCTAAACCATCCGGAGAACAGGCAAAAAGATTGGTTTCTGAATGAACTACGTCAGGCAGCGTTCTTACGTCACGAGCTACGCTTTCCACATCAATTACTGAGGCAATATTTCTGCCGCAATGACATATAAAAACACCAATTCTCTGCTCTTCTTTAGAGACATCTCTTTCCAATGGATATTCTTTTTTCGTTGTTAAAGTGTTGCGGGCTGAACTTAAAATACTGCCAGCCTCAGCAGCTGCACCTAAACCCTGCATTACTGCTTCAGGAATATCCTTAGGCCCCTGGAAAACCCCAGCAACAAAAACGCCTGATTTGGATGTAGTCAGAGGTAAAAAAGTGTGAGTAGAACAGAAATTGTAAGAAGTGAGTTCAATCCCCAATTTTTTACTTAGTTCCACCATTTGAATGGATGGTTGAATCCCTACTGCCAGTACTACCAAGTCAAATTCTTCTACTTTTAAATTGCTTTTAGTGATTTCCTCCCCCGAAGTCAGATTCGGCTTTGGTGAAGAGAAATGATTACGATGATTACTATCAACATATTTGATTCTTAATTTTCCAGTCCGCGGATGCTCGCTTACTTTGGAGGCCATACAACGTACATATTTTACGCCGTATTCACTTCTTGCTTTTTCATAATAAGTCTCAAACCCTTTGCCATAGGCACGGATGTCCATAAAAAACACAGTGATTTCTACGTTTGGCAGATGTTCTTTAGCAACCATTGCCTCTTTTGCTGTATACATACAGCAAACTGCCGAGCAGTAATCTCTCTTTACTGTTTTATCTCTGGAGCCCACACATTGAATAAAGGCGATTTTTTGCGGTACTTTGCCATCGGAAAGTCTCCGGATTTCTCCCCCATAAGGACCAGAAGCACTTAAAATTCTCTCAAACTCGATTGATGTAATCACATCCTTATATCTTCCATATCCATATTCCCCTTTAATCCGCGCATCAAATGTGTCAAATCCCGGAGCCAGAATGATTGAGCCAACATTGATATCCAATTTCTTCTCTTCTTGCTTAAAATCTATAGCTTTTGGTTCGCAAACTTTCACACACTCTAAACATTCAGAACAAATCCCACAGTTTAAGCATCGTTCGGATTCCTCTCTAACTAACTGCTCAGTTAAGGGAAGTCCAACTTCCTGAAACCGATTTGTCCTATCTTTGATTCGCAGACGAGGTATTTCTATTCTGCTTCGTTGTTTTATCCCCTCGAAATGTGGTTCAGCTTTTCTTAAGAGTGGTTGAAGAACTATTGGAATAAGCTTTTCTCCTTTTAGATAGTGGTCGATAGAAATTGCTGCTTTTCTTCCCGCAGCAATGGCTTCGATCAAAATATCAGGACCACTGACTACATCTCCACCGGCAAATATCCCTGAAACCGGAGTGGCTAACGTCTCAGGATCTACTTTTATATTTCCATTTTCATTTTTAAGTTCATCCGGTAAAAAACCTATGTCTGAATACTGTCCTATTCCTATAATCACTGTGTCGGTAGAGAAAAACAATTCTGTCCCTTTGACAGGTATTGGTGTTCTTCTTCCACTCTCATCAGGCTCTCCTAACTTCATCTTTATACAGCTCAATGAGGTTACTTTCCCATTATTACCGTTGATTCTGATTGGACTGATTAAATGTTTAATTTTGACCCCTTCTTTTTTTGCTTCTTCAATTTCTAAAGGATCAGCCGGCATTTCCTTTTTCGTACGGCGATAAACAATTGTAACATTCTTCGCACCTAAACGAAGTGCAGTCCTTGCTGCATCCAGAGCCGTATTACCACCACCAATCACCGCGACCGTATTACCAACTTTGACCTCTTTACCAAACTTGACATCTATCAAGAAATCTATACCATGATAAACTCCTTGTAAGTTTTCTCCTTCAATCTTTAGCTGTTTACTTTTAGGAGCACCAACAGAAATAAATATTGCCTGATATTCTTTTTGTAACTCATCAAATGGTATATCTTTACCTACGCTGATATTCGTTCTAATTTTAACACCATAGTTCTTAATGAACTCAATCTCTTTATCCACGACTTTTTGAGGTAGCCTAAAATCTGGAATACCTACTCGTAACATACCACCAGGCACTGGTAACGCTTCAAAGATAACAACCTTATATCCCATTTTTACCAGATGATAAGCACAGGTAAGCCCAGCTGGCCCGCTACCAACAATCCCAACCTGATTTTTTCTACTCGTACGCTCTTGACTACCGACCATAAACTGCTCATTGTTAACGGTTTCCATATCAGCAACAAAGCGTTTAAGACCGCAGATGGCTATTGGCTCATCAATTTTTCCTCTTTCGCATTCATCCTCACACGGATGGTTACAGACGCGCCCACAAACTGCAGGAAAGGGGTTGACTTCTCTGATTAAATCCAGCGCTTCTTTATATTTTCCTGCACGAATTAAAGCGATATATCCATGAGCATTAACTCCTGCTGGACAGGCAATACTGCAGGGAGAAGCACCTTGTTTATCTATAGTATAAGAATTCGGAACTGCCTGCGGATAGAGTTTGTAAATGGCCTTTCTCCTTGATAACCCATAATCAAATTCGCTGTTGACCTCTACTGGACATTCCTTCTCGCAATCACCACAGGCGTTACACTTTTCTTCATCAACATAGCGAGGGAACTTTTTTATGATTACTTTGAAATTGCCAGCTTGGCCTTTAACTTTCTCTATACCGGCTCGGGTGATAATTTCAATATTTCTGTGTCTTCCACACTCTACTAATCGTGGGGCAATTGTACACATCGCGCAATCACCGGTAGGGAATGTCTTATCTAATTGAACCATTCTTCCCCCAATAGCCGGAGAAGATTCCAGAAGGTATACCTTGAATCCTGACTCGGCTAAATCCAGCGATGCCTGCATACCAGCGATGCCGCCACCTACAACAAGAACTGCCCCTATCCTTGGTGTCGGGTTGCCGATTTTCAGTTGTTGGTACTGGCCAACTGCTTGCATAACTGTTAATC
>SDBT01021314.1_pt1 | contig 10133 bp, 15 predicted proteins | sample 2277101 | NCBI WGS metagenome assembly SDBT01 (sample SAMN10404973, study PRJNA504765) | marine sediment metagenome | isolation source: marine sediment core GS10_PC15, 103 cmbsf | place: Arctic Ocean: Southern Knipovich Ridge | collected 2010
GCAACTCCTAATCGACTTCAACTCGCAGAGCCGGTTCCGCGTTCGGTTCGACATGTCCGATGTTTCGGTCTTCCAGGAAGACGAGACGGAGCGCGAAGAGCGGATCATCGCCCGCGTCGACGGAGGAGTAATGCAGGTCGCCGACGCCCAGGAAGAGCTCGGCCTGGATGTCGACGAGACGCAGCGCATCTACCTCCGCGATTCGAGTAAGGTAGCGGTGCCAGCGAATGAGGCGCCCGCGCCGCCCCCAGTGAACAGACTGAACGGAGCCGATGATCTCTTGGTCGGGATCGGGATAACGGATCCCACTGCGGACCCAGAATAGCGTCCCTTTGCCAGTTCAGAGAGGAGCGAAGTATGCCCGACACGGAACGAAAAACCCTACGCGCGTCGATCAAGGATGACGAGAAAGGAATCGTCACGGCGGTGTTTGCGAAGCTCGGTGTTATGGATCTCGATGGCGACATCACTCTTCCAGGCGCCTTCGGAAGCCAAAAGGTCGGCGTCTCGGCCTATGGTCACAACTCCTGGTCTGGTGCGCTGCCGATCGGCCGCGGGACGATCAGCGAGAAGGATGGGGAGGCCGTCGCTGAACTCAAGTTATTCATGACGACGGAGAACGGCCGCGAGCACTTCGAGGTCATCAAGGGGATGGGCGACCTCCAGGAGTGGAGCTACGGTTTCGACGTGAAGGAAACCGGAGAAGTCACTGAAGAACTGAGACAGCAGGGAGTCAGGCGGGTGTTGAAAAAACTGAAGGTACACGAAGTCTCTCCTGTCCTCCGCGGCGCCGGGATCGACACGCGCACGACGGCTGTCAAGTGCGAGTCTTGCGGCGCCAATGTCCCGACGCAGAAGGGCGACGACATGGAAACGAAGAGTACCGAGCTCGGCAACCTCCTGAAACAGCTGCGCGACGAGAAGGAACTATCGAACGGCGATCTCGCGGAGTCGATGGGATTTTCGGCGACAATTGTCGGTCACATAATTAACGGAGAGCCTCATCGCATATCGCTAAAGCGCCTCGAGAGTGCGGCCGCGGTTCTTGGGACGAGTCTGAGCCGACTCCGGGCGGCCGCAGAATCGGACGGAGTTGACTACGCGGACGAGGACAACATGCGACGGCGGGCGGCATACGCCGATGAGGCCAAGGATGCAGCGCTGAAGGCGCGGGAGCTCGCGACGTCCGCCGCTGTCGAGGCAAAGGCATCGATCGCTGCGACAACCGTCGTCGAGAAGAAGGCCGCGCTGGAACGCGCCGAGGTATTTCAAGAGGAGGCAGAGGTAGAATTCGAACGCCTGAATCGGAATATGGAGCGTCATCAGGCGTGAATCTCCGTTGCGGGAGCTGCGGCGGGACGATGAAGATGACCGAAATTCGTCCGGTTCGCTTGCTCGCAATCTTTCGTAACCCAAAGGACGGAAAGCTTCTTTTCTCGACTGATATCCCCTCCGCAAGGCGAAGATGTCGACACTGCGGCTGGATCAATCTGTTCGAAGTGATGGACGCGGTGACGGCCCAAACGTAGAATAAGTGTTTCTATAAAGGCGGGGCCCTTCTAAGGCCAGCCACGCACAGTCTCAAAATGTGCCGGCTGGCCTTATTTTTTTGCCGGCAGACGCTCACAAAAGGAGAGTGACATGAGCATGCCGACCGCCGTCGAGGAGAAGCGAGAGAAACTACACGCCAAGCAAAAAGAGCTCGCGAAAGCTTTCGAGCTCGCGAAGGATGGCACCAGGCTTAACTTCAGTCGGAAGTCCGTCCTTGAGCTGCTCAAGGCGACGGACCAGGCCGACGCGATGGGGAAGGTTCGCGCGCGTAACGAGGAGCTGGACCAGCTCTTCGGCGAGCTCCAGCACGACGAGGCGAAGCACTACGAGAGTCGTTTGACAGAGCGCGACTCAGAGCTTGCCACGCCAGGCCCCGGCACCATGCAGCATCCCAAATCGGGGCACGGCGAGCGGAATACGCTTGGCGCGCTCTACGTAGCTTCCGATCAGTGGAAACAGTTCAGGAAGGACAAAACCCGCGAAGCGCCGCCATTCCACGCCGAGATTGGGCTTAAAACGCTGTTTCAGACGTCGGCCGGTTTCTTGCCGGAGAGCGTCCGATCCGGCCTTCAAGTGGAGGCGGTCACGCGTCCGATCCAGGTCACGGACCTGATCCCGTCATTCCCGATCAATCAGCCGTCGTTCGTCTACATGGAGGAAACGACACGGACGCACGCCGCGGCAGAGAGAGCCGAGGGCGTGGCCGCTCCCGAGTCGACCTTCGTCTGGACGGAGAAAACGTCTCCGGTACGGAAGATTTTCGATTCTATCCCGGTCACCGACGAGCAGCTCGAGGACGAGGCGCAAATCCAAAGCCTTCTCGATTCACGACTGCAATTCGGGGTCCGGCAGCGTCTCGATCTTCAGATCCTTGTCGGCGACGGCACGCCACCGAATCTCGAGGGGATCCTGAACGTCACCGGCATCCAGACGCAGGCGCTCGGCACTGACGATCGGATCTCGGCATTCATGAAGACGTTGACAAAGATCCGATTTACCGGCCGCGCATCGCCCTCTGGCGCCGTCATGCATCCGAATGACTGGCAGGACTACATTCTGCTCAAGAATTCGAACGGGGATTTCCTGTTCGGAAATCCGTTCCAAGGGGCGGGCCCCACGAGTCTTCTGGGCGTTCCGATCGCGGTGTCCGACGCGGAGACCGAAAACACGGCACTGATCGGAGACTTCGCCAACTTCTCGCGGCTCGACGACCGCCGAGGCGTCGCCGTGCAAATCGGATTCGTTGGAACGCAGTTCACCGAGGGGAAGATGACGATGCGGGCCGACCTGCGCACGGCGTTTACGGTGACGCGTCCAGCGGCGTTCGCAACGCTAACCGGGATCTGAGTCATGCCGATCAAGAGCGTTCCTCAGTATGCAGTTATCGCCGCCGCAGCGGCGGGGAACAATACCCTCGTCGCCGCGGTCGCGGGAAAGAAGATCCGCGTTCTTGCTGCGGGCCTGGCCGCAAACACCTCCGACCAAACCATTCGCTTTCAATCGGGCGCCGGCGGCACGGCTCTCACGGGAATTATGCCCATCGCGGCCAATGGGAATCTAGTCCTGCCGCTCAATGGATTCGGCTGGTTCGAAACGGCGGCCGGCGCGCTTCTGAACCTTGAACTTGGCGGTGCATCACTCGTCGGCGGACCTCTTGTCTATGAGGAGATCGAGTAATGGCTGGAATGATCACAGCACCGGGATGGACGCGTTCAATCGGATCGGCGATCATCCCGGGCGCCGTCGCGGGCGATGTTACTGTGCCAGGTCCGCTCAACCTCGATGACGACATCCTGGTCGTCCTGCATCTTACCGCCGACCTCGTGACGAATGCAGACCTAACGTCCGAGTTCTCGCTCGACGGGGCGAACCTCATAAACAACGATGCCGGCACAGACTCGTCCGGGGATTTCCTTCTTGTCGTCTGGGCCGAGGGCAACGTCTGAAATGTCTATCGAGTTCGTCTCGCTCGACGATTTAAGGAGGGAGAAAACTATGGCGTCCGGGTTCAAGTCCGATCGAAGGCTCTACCTATCCGGGGACAAGTCGCGGGTCCTGGAGGATGGAGACAAAGGAGCCGGGTGGCTTTTCGCGACACCCGGTAGCCAGATTGCCGAGTCCGACGCTTCGGCGTATGGGCTCGAGTACCGTGATGGTAAAGTCATTCTTCCCTATCCCCCGGTCGAACCGAAGGCCGCAAAGAAGGGTGAGGACAAGGCTCTCAAGAGGGGCGGGGATAAGACGGCTTCTCCTTGCCCCCCGGGCAGAGAGAAACGCTGAGACTGGAGGAAACGATCGTTGCCCTTCTCTCGAATCACCTCTCCCGCGGTCGAGCCTCTGTCACTGACGGAGGCGAAGGACCACCTCCGAGTCAGCTTTTCGAAGGAGGATGGCCTGATCAACAGGCTCATCTGCGGGTCGCGACAAGCGATCGAGAAGGAAACGCGCCTGCAGCTCCTCACCGGGAGCTGGAAGCAATTCTTTGACGCTTTCCCGCAGTTCGATCACGAGAGGATCAGACTCGGTAAAGCGCCGCTTGTGAGCGTCACAGTCGTTAACTACGACGACACATCCGGCGTCTCGCAGACCTGGTCCGCAGCGGAGTACAACGTCGAGGCCTTTTCGGGTCCGGACGCGGAGCGCGGGGTGGTCTTTCCCAAGCCAGACGATGTATACCCGCAAACGCGGAGGATCGCCAACGCGGTGATAGTCGATTTTGATGCGGGATATGGCGCGACAGCGGACGATGTTCCGTGCTTGATCAAGGAGGCGCTTCTAGGCTGGATCGGACATCACTATGACCACCGCGACGTCGTAGTCTCTCCATGGCCTGGTTTCTCGCCGTGGTGGGATGCCGACTTCGGATAAGGGAAAGACTCAACGTGGCGAAGTTATTGACAGTCGAGGGGCTCTCAGATGTGGAGAAGACACTCCGCGTTCTTGCGCCGCGGGAATCCCGGAACCTGTCGCGTCGTGTTGTCGTCAAGATCGCGGCGCTCGTCCGTAACGACGTGCGTGCCGCCGCGCGTGAGGTCGTCACCCGCAGAAGCGGCCGTCTCTTCAAGGCGATCCGCTCAAAGCGCGAGCGGGGCCGGCCGGATGTGTTCGAGGCATCGGTGACAATACACCTGAAAGCCGGCGGGGCGCCGACCGCCCCCCACTGGCATCTCATCGAGTTCGGCACCGTGAATCAAAAGCCGCGACCCTTCATCGCGCCCACCGTGCAAGAGTGGGAGCCGAAACTGCCACGATTCTATCGCGAGGAGTTCGGGAGGCAGCTCGAGCTCCAGCTTGCTAAGCGGGAGAAGTCACGATGAAGGACATCGGCGCCGGCGATCTCAGAACGTGCCTCGAGCTCCAGCGCAAAATCGAAACGCGGACGGCCGCTGGCGGTACCGTGATCACGTGGGAGCGCGTGCGCGATGTCTTTTGTCGCGTCAAGGGTCTGTCTCCGAGTCTCAAGCTAGAAGCGATGGCGCGCGAGCCCCAGATAACCCATGAGATTGTCGCGCGTCAGGAGGACGACATTGACGCAAATAAACGGCTCGTCATCGGCGCGCGGACCTTCATGATCGACGGCATTCCAGATGATGTGGACGAGCGGGGACGGTACGTCCGGTTGATGGCGGTAGAGGGGGTTGCGACATAGAGATGCCAACGATTCTTCTCACAAAGGGACAGCGCGCGAGGGTTGACTGGCGTGATTATCGCGACATCAGCACGTACAGTTGGCGCGCGCGGTGGGACAGGCACACGAAGTCGTTCTACGCCGATCGAAAGATGGTTGTCGCTGGCAAGCATTCGAAAGAAGCAATGCACCGGCGCATACTCGGACTTTCGCCTGGTGACGGATCCCAAGTGGATCACCGGAACCATGACACCCTCGATAATCGCCAGAGGAACCTACGAGTCGTTACGCAAGCTGGGAACCAACAGAATCGGCGAGATCAGTCAGCCCACGGCCATGGAGTCGCGAAAGACAAACGGTGCCGAAGTCGGCCGTTTCGAGCGTGGGCATGGGCTGATGGTCGACAGGTTCATCTCGGGATGCACGCGACGGCAGAAGAGGCACGCACGGCGAGAGAGGAGTTTCTTCGAAGATGAGGAATCTCGAGCTCAGAATAGCCATTGTCACCGCGCTCAAGGCATACGCTCCCCTTGCTGCGCTGCTCGCGGCCGATCCTCTGGACGCTACGGCGGCGGCTGTCTTTGATCACGTGCCGCAGGACGCCGCGTTCCCTTACGAAGTCGTCGGCGAGCCGAACGGCGTAGATCACAGCACCGACGACACCATTGGCTGGGATGCAGAATTGACGATTCACCAGTTTAGCCGCTTCCGCGGATTTGAGGAGGTCGAGGGGATCCAGCGCGAGAATGATGACGCACTCAACCGGGCAGAGCCCGTCCTGGTGGACGGACGGATCGTTACTCTGCACAGAGTGAGCGTGGACGCCGTGCTGGATCCCGACGGCCTGACGCGCCATGGAATCCATCGGTTCCGAGCAATTATAGAGGAGACCTAAAGGCCATGTTCGTAGGGAGAACACTCGTTTTCGAGTACCCAACGGGGACAAAGATCGCCAGCGTACGTACAAAGTCTTTCACGGTGGATTCGTCGGCGATCGACGTCACGACGGATGACGACGCGGGCATCCGGACGCTCCTGGAGGAGCCGGGACAGCACCAAATCGATCTCAGCGTCGAGGGTCTACTGGCGAACGACAGCCTCCTCAAGGAGATCATCGATGGTACGAGCTTTATTCAAAACCTGACGATCGTGCTTCCGTTTACGTTCGCGACCACGCCGGCAACGATCGTTGGAGACTTCCGTTTCAACAATTACGAACAGAGCGGCGAGTACACGGACGCGATCACGTTCACCGCGACGCTGCAAAGCACTGGCCCATTCACATTCACGGCAGCGGTGTAATAAGGAGACAAACGAAATGCCTTTATTAGCGACAGAGAAGATCGACGAAGATGGCTTAGTCGCCACCTATACCGCGGCCGATGTGGGCGGCGATACGATTGTGAACGACGGACGGACGGTCCTCCACCTGAAAAACACGGACGCCTCACCAACCACGGTCACTGTCACTGCGGAAACCGCGACGACCGAGAAGCCTGGCTACGGAACGCTGACGAAAGCGAACGCGGTAACGGTGATGGCGGCTACCACCGAGGAGTTTCTCGGCCCCTTCCCGGCGATTGCTTTCGGAAAGGTGGGCGTGATTACGTATAGCAGCGTTACCGCACTCACGGTCGCAGTCCTGAGGATCTGAATGGCTCCCATTTATAAGGAAATAGTTCTCGCGTGGAAGGGTAAGGACTACACAGTCCAGCCGAGCTTTCGCATGGTGCAGCTCATCGAGTCGTCCGGGATCTCGATATTGGGGATCGTCACCGGGTTCCAGAGCGGGCAACCTCTGGCGAGTCAGATGGGGGCGATAATCGCTCACATGCTCCGTTCGGGCGGCCTAAAAGGCGTGACTGCGGATGAGGTATACGCGTACATCGCGAAGTCGACGCCGGAAGAGTATCGGGCGATCACGACGGCGATCACCATGGCATTCCTCCCGGACGAACCAGAATCGGGAAACTTAGAGGGCCCAGGGGACGGGGCCGAGACGAAAACAGAGCCGGTGCCGAAAACGTCCTCGACGGCATAAAGTGGGCAGAACATTACAAGATCGCCGTGGGACACCTCGGCATCCAGCCGTCAGAGTTCTACGCGATGCGACCGCAGGAATTCTTTCTGTTGTACGAGACACGGCGACCGCGGCGGCCGTGGGAATATCAGGGATCGCTGAGCGAGACAGAGCTCGAGGAGCTCTATAAGGCACTTCACGAGGACGATTAGACATGGCGCCGCCTGTCGGTAGTCTGGTAGTCAGGATCGGATCAGACATCCGAGGCCTACAGCGGGGATTCCGATCAAGCACTGACATCGTGAAACGCTTCGGCGCCGCGGCGAGCCGGACCGCGAAGCGCATCGCCCTGATCACTGCCGCCTCCGCCGCGGTCGGTGTCGCCATCGGAGTGAAGCTCACGCGCGACGGGCTAAAGTCAGTCGACGCGATGACGAAACTCGGTCGTTCAATTGGCGCGACTCAGGCCGAGATGGTCGCTCTTAACGCGACGGCGGATCTCGTCGGCATCGCCCAGGAGAAGATGCAGAAGAACCTCCAGGCGTTCACCAAGCGACTTGGTGAGGCGATGGAAGGATCGGGCGAGGCGGGGGCCGCGCTCGAAAAGCTCAACCTCACCGCCGAGCAGCTCGTGGCCATACCGCTCCCGGAGGCCCTGGCGCTCCTCGCGGAGCGGACGCAGAAGCTCGCCACCGCGGCCGAGCGTGCGGCGGTTGAATCCGATCTCTTCTCACGCTCAGGCATCGGGATGCTCACGACGACCGAAGACCTCGCCGGCGCGATTCGACAAGCGACGGAAGATACGCAGGGATTCGGGGTCGCGGTCTCTCAGGTCGACGCGGCGAAGATCGAAGCGGCGAACGATGCGATGGCGAGAATCGGCCTCGTGATAAAAGGCGTTTCCAACCAGCTCGCGGTCAACATGTCACCGCTCCTGCTGGAGGTCGCCGAGCGCATCGCGGGCGCCGCGACCGAGTCGAAAGGGTTCGGCGAAGCAATCCGATCGGGCATTGCGAGCTCCATCCAGTTCGTCGGTGCGTTGATTAACGGGTTTAGAGAATTCCAAATACAGCTGCTAACGATTTCCGTCGCGGCGGCGGAGCTCGAGAGAAGAAGGCTCATACTATTTGGAAGCCCGGAAGAGCTGCAGTCAGCTACCAGGGCTGTAGAAGCCGCCGCGGAAGCACTCGGCGAGTTTCAAAATCTGCCGCCCTTCGATGTCGATGCGTTTGTCGAAAATGTTCGCCTGAAAGCTGAGGCTGCTGCAGCCGCCGTCAAAGCCGTCACATCAGGGGAGGACGTCGGCGATCCGCTCGGGCAGATCAGCGGCGAAGGTGATGACCCGGAACTCGAGAAGCTGAAGGAGAAGCTGGCGTCGCGCCTCGAGATAATTCGTCAGGGCCTTCTCAGCGAGCGGGAAGTGGAACAGGAGGCGTTTGCCGAGAAGCTGGCGCGACTGCAGGAGGCCGAGAATCTGGAACTCGAGCTCGAGGGCGGATTCCAGGCTGCGCGAGAGGAGCTGACGAAGCAGCACCAGGACCGGCTGACTGCGATCACGGAGACGGCGGAGGCAGCACGCAAACGCATCGAAGAACAGGCTGCGAACGCGAGGCTCGCAACTGCGTTTGGCGCAGCGCAAGCAGTCGCTTCGGTCGTTGAAAACGCAGCGCGAGAAAACTTTGCACTCCAGAAAGCCGCATCGATTGCCAGCACTATAATTAGTGCGATCGAAGCAGGAATACACTCGTATCGGTTCGGTGCCCAAATCGGCGGCCCGGTGCTCGGCGCCGCGATGGCGGCAGTCGCAGTCGCGGCGAACGCCGCCCCCCTGGCAGCAATCAGGTCCTCGGATTTCAAGCGCGGAGGGTCGACTCCTACTGCGGGCGCAGGAGGTGCGCCGACTCCATCCCTGCCGCCGGCGCAGGGCGGTGGCGCTGGCGGCGGCGGCGCGGGCGCGCAATCGGTCAACATCTCGCTCGTCGGTGAGACCTTTGGCCGGACTCAGGTGCGCGACCTGATAGAAGAGATCAACGATGCCGTCGCGGACGGTGCCAGGCTGAGGATTGTCTGATGGCCGTCGTGATTCAAACCGCGTTCTCCCCCTCACGGCCGCTGACCCATGCGAGGATTGCTCACGCGACGATCACCCGGACCGGAACCCTTTTGGCATCGGGCGAACAGGCCGGTTTCGAGGCGGACGCCGCGCTCAACCCTTTGACATATGAATTCTGGAAGCCCGACGCGCTCGCGGCGACGTGGCGTATCGACGCCGGCGCGGCTGTCTCTGTTGATTACGTCGGGATCGCTGCCCATACACTCGGAACCGACAGCGCGACCGTGAAGCCCCAGTGGAGTGATAACGACTCCGCCTGGAACGACATAACAGGCATCGCAGCACATGCTCCGACGGACGACGGGCAGGTGCTCTTTCTCTTCGCCGCCGAGTCGCATCGCTACTGGCGGATTGAAGTGACCGGCGCGACGATCCCCTCCATCGGCGTTGTCTTCATTGGGGCGACTCTCGCGATGCCGCGTCCGATCTATGGCGGGCACTCACCGTTTGACCTCTCGAGGACGACAGTCATCAGGCCGCTGCGGAGTGAGCGCGGTCAGTTCCTCGGACGCTCGATCGTGCGCAGTGGATTCCATGCCGATTTTTCGTGGCAGCATCTCACTCCGACATTCTACAGGAGTGAGTTCGAGCCGTTCGTGGAGGATGCTCTGCGGTTCCCTTTCTTCATAGCGTGGCGGCCGTCGACGTTCACCGACAGCGTCGGCTACGTGTGGACGGGCCAGGATATTTCGCCATCCAACATGGGCATCGGCAAGGGACTGATGCAGGTCGCGATCAGCGTCGATGGAATTGGACTGAATTGACGGAGAGCGGACCATGGGAATCTTCCTGCTCGACGGTCTGAAGTATCACTACGACTG
>SDBT01021315.1_pt1 | contig 10132 bp, 8 predicted proteins | sample 2277101 | NCBI WGS metagenome assembly SDBT01 (sample SAMN10404973, study PRJNA504765) | marine sediment metagenome | isolation source: marine sediment core GS10_PC15, 103 cmbsf | place: Arctic Ocean: Southern Knipovich Ridge | collected 2010
ACCATAGACTATAATTGCAGACAAGCTATTCCTAGGGGTTGTATTATTTCAATAAAGGAATTGGAGGAATAATGGAAAGAGAGGTTTTCTCATCACAAGAGCTTCGTCGGTGGGCAATAGATAGGGCCATACAAATGCGGAGTGATTTTTTGGGGGAGGATACCGCAGCCGAAATTGTTAGCGATGCCAAACATTTCTGTGAGTTTGCCGAACCAAGCCAAGGGGATTAATCGCTAAATCCCTTGACAAAACGCACCTAATGTGATAGTATAAAAGGGGTTGGCCTTCGGGTCAGGGAAAACAGTGCGCTGGTGGGAACGCATCAACGCCCCGCTTCGGCGGGGCCTGTCAGCAACACCGTGTTTCGATGCGGTTCGCTGTTCTAAGGGCAAGGGCGACAGCCCAGGGCATCCAAAATCCTCTCCATGTGGGTTGCCACGGGAGAGCTTAGTAGGATACCGGCAGCAAGGTGGGGTGCTGTCATAAAGTGAGATATGGTTGAGACTCTAGAAAGCTTTGAAGCTAAACTTGCCCTTGTTTTAGACAAAGAGGGCGAATCACTTACCGCAGATGAAGAGAGAATCCTTGCTATTGAGTATTATAATTGCTCTATCTCTTTCCTGCGGTTTCTTGGTTATTGTAAGATAGAGGAACCGCCCGACCCGCTTAAACCCGGAAGCGGTGGGGTCATGCGACTTGAACAGTGGCCCCATATTCTTGAAATAGTAAAGACTCTTCTAACCGAGAAACTAATAATCATCTTGAAGTCCCGACAGATAGGGGCTTCGTGGTTGATGTCTGCCTATGATTTATGGTTCGCCAAGTTCCATAACAGCGCAAATGTCCACATAGTCTCAAAGGGCCAGGATGAGGCATGGGAGAAACTAGACAAGTGTAGAAGGTTGGAGAAACACCTGCCCGCTTTCTTACAACACACGGTTTCACCAAATAAGTCAGAGATGTTTTTTGCGAAACAGGGTTCTACAATAAGGGCGTTTCCTGCCACCGCCTCTGCCACCATAGGCTACACGGCTTCCATTTTGGATATGGATGAGCTTGAGGAACATCCCTATGCGACAGAAAGTTACTCACTAGCTAAACCCACGATTGATGCAGGCGGTCAGTACATTGGCGTATTCACTGTCAATAAACTAAAGGCCGTCACACTTGCAAAGACTCTGTTTGTGGATGCGTGGGAGCACCCCGAAACGAGTTCCTTTAAGGCGCTCTTTTTCCCGTATTGGGTGCGCCCCGGTAGAGATGAAGAGTGGTACGCCAAGACAATGCAGGAAGTCCCCGAGACGGAACTTGAGGGGCTTTCCAAAGAACTATACATGGAACAGGCGTATCCCCGCTCTGTAGAGGAGGCATTGGCCCCCAGTCGAGCCACCATGCTATTCGATTTCGATGCCCTTGATGGCATGAAAGAGGATATTGGTACTCATGTCCCAATAAAGGTGTTGAACGCGGAACTGGATTTGAATGTTATCAACATCTATCAGGATTTCACCCTCGGTCAGTATTTCATAGCGGCCACAGATACAAGTAAGGGATATGGGCAAGATAATAGTGTAACCTGCGTGATGAATGTTAGGACTGGTGTTATCCAGGCCGATATAATGCGTAACGACCTTTCAGAGGAGGAGTTGGCATTTCACAGTGTGGCACTTTTGGAAAGGTTCAAATCCCCACTATGGTACATTGAAGCCAATGGGCCGGGGGGCGTTACGATTAGTAAGGCCAAAGCACTCCGGTATAAAAATCTGGGCTATCAGGATGAGGTCAAAACTTCTGCGGGTAAAGTGAAACTACCTAAACAGAGAAAGGTTGGTTTTCTGACCGAGGCACATAAGACCAAAGAAGGATTGAAGGGCACTAGAATAGATTTGTTCGGTCATCTTGTCCCTGCGATAAACAATCGTCAGATTGTTATTTATAACGCTGCGGGGTTGCAGCAGTTCTATGATATGATTCGCAACACTGCCAAGGAAGGGCGGATAGAGGCCAAGGGGGGTAGAAACGACGACTACCCCATAACTGTGGGGATATGTTGGTTGAAGAGGAATGAGGTCTCTGTCGGGATAATGAGTGAACCCATCAAGACATTGGATTTTGGGACATCAACCCCCAGCCGATTTCCGAAAAGAAGGGAAGTACATACATTGGACTTTATGAAGGGGTATAGTCGTGCATAGAGGAAAACCAAGTGTTAATGACGTAATTTCGCAGACCGAGAAGTGTAAGGTGTACTATGCCAATTATCGTGGCGCACTAGTACAAGATGAGGAATTCTATGAATTAGAATTCGCTAACCGTTTGGGGATTCCCAAACAGTATCAAAATGAAGCGGTGGTTCTCACTACAGCCAGAGATATGGTTGATGCCTTTGTTGACCATATTGATTTAGCCAATGCAAGGGTCTTTGTAAACAAGAAAGGCATATATGATATAAGCGACAAGGTGGCCGAGAACGAACGTAGGTTCTATCTAGGTCTTTTACATGAGACTAATATAGCCAGTTCCATTTCCCCCTGGAGAGTTGGGGGAAAGCATTATGCCAATCACGGTCTTTCGGTAATGAAGACTATATGGGAGGCTGATAATTGGCTGGACAAGCCCGCCAAATTAGACGATGAATCCGACGAGCATTATGCTGATAGGATTGCTGAGTGGGCCGAAGACCATCCCCCATCCTTGCCAATTTTGATTCAGGCAATAAACCCTCATAATGTTATGCTCGACCCTTCTTATGGGGGAAAACTCTACACTATCGAATACCACCAGAGGGCGGTGTTTGATATGGAGAAGATGTATCCCCGCTGGAAGAATATCAACCACAAAAGCATCACTGAAACCGTAGATTATGTTTCATATTGGGACAACGAGTTCAGATGCGATTTGGTTGACGGGCAGGCCGTACTAAAGGGTGGGGTCGTCAAACACAACTATGGTTTTACTCCATATACTCCTATTGAGTCGGGATTGGGTAATCTAGGGATAGACGCCTTGCCAGAGCAGAGATATGTTGGGATAAATAGATACGCCCAGGATTTGTATGTCTCCGAGTCCAGGAATTACTCCGTGGCAGATGTTATCCTGAAGAGAGATGCGTGGAGGGGGGGATTTGTCCAAGGCCCCGGTGCGGAAGGACTTACTAATATCAAGCAGGAATACGGAACGTACACCCCAGTTGAAGAGGGGACGGTGTTTACGGATTGGGATGTTAGTAAAGCCCCGGATATGGTGGCTGCTCACATGATTAGAACGGCAGATATGATTGCCGGTCATGCGGCCCCTCGTTCAGTGAGAGGGCTTTCTGAAACCGGAGTAAGGAGTGGCGCCGACCGGAGGCTTGTAATCTCAGAGGCGGCAGCTAAATTCCAGTATTCCAAGGAGGCTTTTAGGCATGGTGCCGAGCAAGTCCTAATCAAGTGCGCCAAACTCTACAAGAATGTCGTTCCCGCCGATGCTAGGCTTTCAGCTTTGGCTACATCGGGTGAGGGTTTTGACGAGATAATCAAAAGAGACCTGATGAGGGAACCCTTCACTTGTTATGTGGAATTCGCCCCTATTTCTGAAGAGGATGAATATAGACGGCAAGACGCCCTGAATAAACTCTGGGCTGGTGGTAATGGACTTGTTACCGAACAATGGGCATGGCGGCAGATGTCGAGTATTGACCCGGTTGCAATGGAGAGAGAGAAGAGGAAGAATCAACTCCGTCAGTCCCCGTCTTATCTTGCCACTTTAGACCAAGCTGTAGGGATGATGGCGCAACAAGCCTTTGGACTTCAACCACAGATACCGCAGGAGGTCGCAGGAGACACACAGGGCGCACCGGAGGGGTCGCAGCGTCAGTTGGTGCCCCCTATCCCAGAAAGGAACGCTCTGGGGTCATTGGATAATCTGATTGCAAATATACCCCAACTCCCCACAAGTGGTATTCAGGGGAGACAAGGACTTGGTGGGGGTGGGAACCGTGGATGATGATGTTATCCTGATTCAGGAGATGTTCGCGGAGGATATGGAAGTTCTCAATGATATTTTTAGGTCTGACTTTCTCCCACTGATAAAACACAAAGAGAAACTAGAACGTAAAGCCTTTGATACTGCTTATGATGAAGTAACGGATTTGGAGAGTGGGATATAATGGCTGTAGGAGCACCGTTTGGGCCGGAACAATTTAGGCAAGCCGCAGAAGACCGCCCGCTAAGTTTCGGGGTCTTCCGGCAGTGGATAGTGAATCGCTTTGGGGAAGCGGCTGCTGAATCAATAACCCCGGATAATTTTCGTGACCATAACCTGTACGTATTTTTCAAAGCCTCGACGACACCACTTGTCTCTGCCCCATCAGCGGGGGCTCCCACCCAATTTACTGACGACCCATTTGCTACCCCTCCAATACTTGAGCCGGGGCCGCTTGCAGCAATCGAGGGGATTGTTACTGAAGATGCGGATGTGCCGCCTCCACCGGATACCGGAGATGGTGATGGTGCTATCGGAATCCCGCCATTCCCCACAGAGCCCCCCCCCACTGGATTCCAGTGGGTTTTTGACCGTAATTTCTTCCAGTGGGTTCCACAAAGAACACCAACTGCCCCGCCCCAACCCCCGCAACCCGGCGAAAGTGAGGCCCAAAGAGCACAGCGAGAACAACAGCAACAGCAATTTGAAACTACACAGCAGAGGCTTTCGGGCGAATCAGAGGCCGACAGGTTATTCCGTGAACAAAACCTGGCTTTCCAAAGAGAACAACTGGCGTCTACTCAAGCATTTCAACAGCAACAACTTGTCGGGGAAAGAGAGGCAAGGCTTGCTCAGTTAGCCGCACAGCCCATTTCGTGGCTACAGCACGCGGCTCTTTCGGGTCAGACCCCAGTAGTCCAAGAGTGGATGGTGCCCCTTATGAGACCGGGACAGAATCTGCAAGTTGGTCAACCGCTGCCGGGGTTCCAACCAGGAGCCCCCGGTGGTGCACAACAGGGGGGGTTCCTACCGGGCACTGCTACACCTGGCCCATTGGGGACACAGTTCTCTAATCTCCCCGAACTGCGGCGACCTTCCGCTCAGTTATTCGCCAGAATGGGGCCAACTGCCCAACAGCAATTCTTGGGTTTCCGACAGGCTAGAACTGGTATTCCCCCTCAGGAGACTTTATTCAGACAAAGACAGACCGGCCCTCCTGGGGCTAGTGGGGGTGGATTCCAACAGCAACGCCTTAGAGTATAATATGACAGGCCAAGAGGAGATTGAGACGCAAGCTAGGCGGATGGGGTTTGAAAGAGTCAATGCGGATGGAGACCCTGAATGTTGGCACAGGTTTATTGGCCTACCGGACAATCACTATTTCGGCCTACTTCCCAATTTCGTGACTGATAGAGTTTGCTTGGAGTCTAATGACTGAATCGTTAGAAGGGCGGGTGGGGCGATTTTCCCCAGCCGAACTCGACCTTTTCAAAAAGCAACTGCCCCTTCGACTAAAGGATTTGGGGGATGTAGAGCGCAATACTGCGCTTGAAAGACTTTCTGGTATTCCCCAGCTTTCTGATTTTTTCCAACCTCCTATTGAGACCCCCCAACAAGTTGTTTCCCAGCAACCAGAGCGACAACCCATTCAACCGTGGTGGGAACGTGCCCTTGAGGTCTTTGGTGCTCCATTTGAGTTTGTTGAAAGGAATGTCATTCAACCAATCGGGGGGTTGTTTATACCCGACGAACCTGGACGCAGACAACCCGGCGAGGATTTCTGGGCCTTCCAACGGAGACAGTGGGAGGAGTGGAACGACCCCGAGTGGAATACACCTTGGGGAATGACCATCGGCCTCAAGGAAACCCTTGAGGTTCTTCCGTGGTTTGCTGTTCCGGGCGCGGCTGGGGTTGGCGGTGGATTAGTAAGGGCCGGTAGAGGACTGGCACAGGCCGGGAAAGTAGCAAGATTAGCTGCGCCTGTTGTGAAGGGCGCAGGTCAAGCAGTCAGATATTCACCGTGGGGATTAGTTGAAAGGGGTACTGGCGCTCTGATTGGACGCGGTTTGGGTGCGCTGGGTAGGGGTGCCGGTAGGGTTAGCACTGCTGCTGGCGAAAGAGTGGCCGGTAAGATAATCCCCAAGGAACTGCCTCCCGCCGTTGCCAAATTGCAGGGGTATCTTGATGATGTCATTCTCCCCATCGAAGAAGTCTTCAAGAAAGTTGGGAAGCCAGCACTTAGAACGCGGCAGACTAAAGCTGCGGTTGCAATAGCAAGGCGGATAGAAAAGGGAGAGATAGACCCCGTTGCCGGATTGAGAGCACAGAAGGCTGCCCTTAGAGGAAGTGAGAAGGAACTATTCGCTGTCCCTGATATAGCAAAAGCGATATTTGATAAAGATGATATATTCCAACTCCTAAATGCGGTTGACGATGCCGCCCTACCACCTTTAAGAAAGATAGGCGTAAAGGATGCACTTTACGATTTGCTGGCAAGCGGTAAACTAGCACAACCCAGACAGTATGAACTTCTCGGGGATGTGTTTGGGCGGGAATTCAAGAAGACCATCCTAAAGTTTTCCAAGTTAAATCAAACAACCTTAGATAAGATTCTTGATATTGCTGGTATCCCGCGTGCAGTATTGTCTTCCTATGACCTCTCAGCGACCTTCAGACAGGGGGCACAGATACTAGCCTCCCGACCTTGGTTGCTCCCCAAGATGATGAAGATTCAGATTAAGTCCCTTATGACCGAGAAATGGGCGCTGGAGGCTGATGATGCCATAAGAGCAATGACCAACGGGCCGACCAGTGTTAAGTTGGGTAGACAACACGGGTTAGATATTCTCGACCTTGACGGTCGCGCATTATCTAAACTAGAGGAGTCATTCCCATCCCAGTTTGCAAGGCGTATACCCGGTGTTGGTAGGTCGGAAAGGGCCTTTGTTAATGGGCTAAACTACCTCCGTGCCTCACAGTGGAATGCTATCTCTGGCCCCGCTGTAGCTGCGGGGGCGAGTGCTAAAAGTCTTCAGGGGATAGCACGACTGGTCAATGTAATGTCAGGACGCGGTGAGTTAGGGGCATTATCTCAATTCGGCCCATTCCTTAACACCCTGATGTTCTCCCCCAAACTCCAGATGGCGAAGTTCCAACTCCCTGCTATGATGTTATCTAAAAACCCCTACGTGAGGAAGGAAGCAGCGAGGGGCCTTGTCAACTTTATCGGGGCTGGTGCTGCCGTACTTACCGGATTGAAGATTGCTGGGATTGGAGATGTTGAGCTAGACCCACGTTCCTCCGATTTCGGGAAACTCAAAATAAAGGGTACTGATACGAGACTGGATGTATGGACGGGATATTCCCAGTGGTTGAGGTTCTTCGCTCAGGTTACTGGCGCAGAGAAGAAAACAGCATCGGGAAACATTGAACCCCTCAGTAGAGATGAAGTCGTATTTCGTATGATGCAGTCCAAGGCGTCCCCTGCTGCGGGACTCCTTGTGGATATACTACGTGGTGAAGACTTCATGGGCAGAAAGCTCTTTACCGACACCACGGGGGCGCTAGACCAAGTTGGTAACCGCCTACTCCCGCTCTTTGTTCAGGATTTGTATGATGCCATAGAACAGGAGGGTTTATTGGGTGCCGTAGTGGCGTCTCCGGGCTTTCTTGGTGTTGGAGTTGTAACATATCTAAACGAATTCGCCCGAATCAAAGATGAGATTGCCAACGAAACAGTACCCGGTGCGGAGTGGGAAGACCTCGACCCCGTAACCCAAAGGGAATTACTCAGCACAAACGATAGGTTGAAGCGTGCCCAGAAGGAGCGTGACAAGCGAACTCAGGGTAATATGTGGTCTGACTACCGTGATGTCGGAACACTTATACGAGACCAGTTTGAGGAGAACATAGTACTGGCATCTGCCCAATTCAGGGAAACGGGGGATGGTGTTAGGTTTAGGGAAAGAATCTCTGAGGCTTATGATACCCGAAGGGCTAATTATACAATCAGGGAAAGCGACCCACGGTTCCAGGTAATCGTTGAGAGGATAGAAGATAACCCCGAAGACCTTAGCCAAGAAGAGGGTTGGATAAAAGCCTACAGTGATATGCTCCACGGGGATGATATGCTGGACGGGTTTGGGGAGTATAGATATGACGAGGCGGCTGCGAGAAAACTTCAATTCGTACAGAGCTTTGGGCAAGAAGCCCTAGATTATGTTGATAAGTTCTTTGCCATAAGTTACGATACCCTACCCGTCGAGTTCCAAGCATTCGTTAAGGCGAAGGAAACCCTCAAACCCTATTGGTCTATTGCAGACGAGGTGTGGGGAAACCTCCCTAGAGACGCCAGAAGAATATCAGACCAAGCGAGGGTTCTAAAGAGAACGGATGTAAGGGCAGAGAAGAAACTTTTATTTGAGAGCGAGTTCGGGCCGAGAATCTTATGGGCTAGGAAGTGGATTGCCCTTATGCAAAAGAGATGGAAGATAGACAACCCTGACGCCGCTCAGATGTTGAGGATATTCTACTCGTTTTAGGAGACGGTAATTGATACCCGAGGTACGTTGCCCTAACTGCAAAAAGCTACTTGGTAAGAACTTTGAAGGGACTATCGAGATAGTCTGCAAGTGTCATTACTTCAAGAAATGGCAGGAACCCCTTGACAAACCTGACAAAATGTGATATAGTAGTATTAGAGAAGTGGCGGAAGATAGACGCACGCTACGGTGGCGATTCCCAGCGCGCCATTTGGCCGACTGATGAGGTTCGTCTTCACGGGAGAATGGCCCGTGGCTTCTCGCTAGTACGTTAACAACGCCCGTCTAGGCGGGCCACATATAGAGAACCCTAAGAGGGTCAGATTCGAGTGCAAAAGCACCGGACTGGCCCTTTTTGTGTTTGTGTTTCGGAAAGGAGCACAAAAGGAGGAACGTGATGGGAAACGACGATATAGTTACCAAGGATTCACCTTCTGCGGGAGAGGAATCACCAGAAGCTACACCGGAAGCGGTAGTAGAGCCCACAATGGCGGAACAGATTGCCACAGGCGTAACGCAAGCTATGAATGAGGCATTGCCGCGACTCAAGCAGAGCATTCACGATACAGTGAGGAGCGAAGCTAGTCGGAATCGGCCAGAGGACGGGGCGAACGCTGGAATCAGGCAGGCTCTAAAGGGTTGGGATGGTAGCGACGGACGAACCATAGAGCAGGTGCTTGACGAGGCTGACAAGGATGCTCAACTCAAGACCTACCAAACTAGGGACGCGGAGACCCTACGCCAACAGGAACAGATAGACCAAGGGAAACTACTGTATGATAACTTCCTTAGGTCGATGAAGATTGACCCCAGCGACTCACAGGTTGATTGGGCGAGAGATGAAGCGGATGTTCCCAAGGCAGTGGCTAGATTCAATGAGTCGGTGGCCAAAATCCTACAGACCCGCGAGAAGCCAGCGGAGAAGGCGAAGGTTGACGATAATAACTTCGTTGACACTGCTCAGACCGTAAGCGTGAAGGCTTTTAGCATCCCTACGAAGAAGGCGGATTTCGGGCCTTGGCTCGACAAGCTACCCTATTCAGTTTACAAGGAACACAAAAAAGAGATAGAAGTTGCCCATAATAGTGGGCAAATGAAATAAGGAGACATTATGGCAATTTCAGCCAGAATTCCAGTTGGTGCCGATACCGCTGGATTTGTACCCGAACTGTGGTCAAAGAACGTACTTGATGCTATTCATAGCAGACTGGTTATCGTTCCTTTGGTTGACCACACATGGGAACCCGAACTAACCAAGGGCGACACCATGAACGTCGGCATCATCAATACCGTCACGGCCACTGAGGTCACGATTGGTACAGAAGGTGTCATCAAAGACCACGCCACGGGCGACAAACTCCAAATCGTCATTGACCAATACTTCGAAGCACCTGTGGTTATAGACGACATGACCAACCTCCAGAATCAGGTCTCTCTTAGGGGCAAGGCCGAACGAGAGTCCGCCTACGCCATCGCCAAGATAATGGACACCTCGTTGGCAAACCTGTTCGACAACTTCAGTCTTACTCGCGGAACTGACGGCAGTAAAGTCACGGATACCGTGCTGATTCAGTGTGTGGAAGACCTCGACTCGGCTGATGTTCCCGACGACCAGAGAGTGTGGA
>SDBT01021316.1_pt1 | contig 10132 bp, 9 predicted proteins | sample 2277101 | NCBI WGS metagenome assembly SDBT01 (sample SAMN10404973, study PRJNA504765) | marine sediment metagenome | isolation source: marine sediment core GS10_PC15, 103 cmbsf | place: Arctic Ocean: Southern Knipovich Ridge | collected 2010
ATGGGAATTCTATTTACCACCCATATGGGATTTCTGTTTACCATTACCCTGGGAATTCTGCTTACCATTACCATGGGATTTCTGTTTACCATAGTACTAGGAATTCAGTTTACCATTTCCAGTAGAAAGGTGGAGATACAATATAAGGTTTTCCGACAATTCTAAAGCTGATAACATCACATAATATTTTCAGAGGATCCCGCAAGCTAGAATAAGGCGTATCAAAATAGTGATAGGAGACTTTCTGAACTTTGAATCCAACTTTCTTAAGCATAAGGGACAAAGTTTTTGTAGAAAAGTAGTAAATATGACGTGTGGGACATACCATCCTAAATTTTTCTTTGTATATTCTTCCACAGATACTGCCAATATTTGGAGTATTGATTGCTATTAAGCCTCCCTTATGCAAAATTCTGTAAACTTCACGAAGCTCATTTAGCGGGTCAGAAAGGTGTTCAATAATCCCTCTCATTTTAACTACATCAAATATTGCATTAGAGAAATTTATTTTTCTAAAAGTTTCCTTTAAACATATTAATTCAAAAAGTAGTTCTTCCATATTTCACAGCAGAAGGATTAATTTCGACTCCATATTTTTTCCACGAAATGTCTAGCTCAGCTAAAAAGAATCCTCCTCCGCAGCCTATATCCGGTATTTTCATACCAATTTTCAGTGTTCTTGTGAGTTTTTCAAGCTCAGCAATTTCAATTTTGAAAGTTTTGGTTCGTTTCTTATGTGCCTCTGATATAGTATTAATATATTGCGAGAAATATTCCTTGTGATATAGCTTTGCCAAACTTTTATTTAATAATCTCGGATTTACATAAACCAAGCCACAATTTTTACATTTTACCAACCTAAACTTATAGTTTGCCAATTCTCTATTTTCGCATATTTGGTCATCAGATTTTTTTAACTCTGGCCGTCGGTTTAGGTAGTCTCTGTAACTGGTAGTCGCAAAAAGTTTTGTGTCTGATTTCCCACAAAGACTACAATTTACGCATTCTAAATTTGTTTCTAGTTCGCCTATTCTTATTTGTTTCACTTTAACATCTTTTTGAGATCATCTTTTGTTAGCCAGCAATCATTATCTCCACTACTATACCTGAACTCTTCCGGAAGAGATTCACCCTTCTTGAAGCTATCCTTGTTCCAGAAGGGATGCTCAGGCTCAATAACAAAATAACTATCAAACTCCTTTGAATGTCTGGCTTCTTCCCCTGTTAAAAGAACCTCATTAATTTTTTCACCCGGGCGAATGCCGATTACTTCTCTTTTAGCCTCAGGAGCGATAACATCTATTAAATCAGTTACTTTCATACTGGGAATCTTAGGAATAAATACTTCTCCACCTTTCATCTTTTCAATACAGCCAATTATAAACCTGGCGGCCTGCTCCTGAGTAATCCAGAATCTTGTCATCTTCTCATCAGTAATAGTTACAACGCCTTTTTCTTTCTGTTCTTTGAAGACAGGAATTACGCTTCCCCTACTTCCAATTACATTACCATATCTAACACAGCTTATCATGGTTTTTCTCTCACCTGCATAGGAATTAGCTTGAATAAACAGTTTCTCTGCCACCAGCTTGGTCGCTCCGTATAGGTTGATAGGGTGAACAGCTTTATCGGTGCTTAATGCCATTACTTTCTCAACATTGTTATCAATTGCTGCATCGATTACATTTACAGCGCCATCGATATTTGTTTTAATTGCCTCAATCGGGTTGTATTCACAAGTTGGAACTTGTTTTAAAGCAGCAGCATGAACCACAATGTCAACTCCATTCATAGCTCGGTAAACTCTTTCTCTATCTCTGACATCGCCGATGAAAAAGCGAAGCGTAGGGTCATCGTTAAACTTCTTGCGCATTTCTTGCTGGAGCAATTCTCCACGCGAAAATATGCGTATTACTTTTGGATTATGTTCTTTTAAAACTATTTTTACAAATTTCTTTCCGAAAGATCCTGTTCCCCCTGTCAATAATATTACTTTATTTTCTAAAGTCATAAATAATCCTCCTTCATCTGTTTACACTTCATCTCATTTAACTTCTACTTCTTCTTGTTCCTTCGATTATTTGCATAATTAAATCAGCAACTCTTTTAGATGCTTGTCCATCTTGGATATAGGCATGCTCATAAACGAATTTCTTCCGAGCTTCGGCAAGCTTCTTACGAACTTCTTTATTGTATAATGTACCCTTGATTGCTGGAACAAGATCTTCTTCTTTGTGAACTCCTATAGCTGCACCAGATTTTACATATGGTATACCTTCAGGTTCCCCAGTTAAATTTATTACAACTACAGGTTTGTCCATAATCATCGCCTCAAGACCAGTAGTTGATGAAAATGTTATGAGAACATCACAAGCGTATAGCGCTTCGTAGGTATCATCTCTTTTACTGAGAAGACGAAACGAAACGCCTCTTCTTAAAAATCTACTATAATAATTTCCGTCCTCTCTTGGATGAGGTTTAATAATAATTTCTACACTGGATAAATTTGTTATGTTCTTTAATAAAGTACTTACAAATATGGCTCTATTGTAACTTAGCTGTTCGAGACCAACTGGGAACGTAGTAACTAAGATAATTTTCTTATAGTAACTTATGTTATTTTTATCGCAAAATTCTTTTTTAGAGTAACCCTCCAGTTTGTTTAATGGATCATATCTGGGTTGACCTGTTACAACTACTTTTTTCGCATGGTAAAAACTTTTTTTTGTAAGTAAGTTCTGATAATATTGACCAGTGACAGCAATAGTATCAGGCATTGGAATAGTATTAATTTCATTCTTTGTATACATATATTCACGACTATATGGAGTGATCGAAGCCATTTGCGACGACAGTGTTGGTACTCCCCTTTCTTTCCCAGCAATAACTGTACTTCTTCCAAAAGTACAATGGTCACAATTAGTCAAAATCAGATCTGCGTTTTCGTTATCAATAGCATGTTTAATAAGCTCTATTTGTAGCAACGCATTTAATAAATTATAACCAAAGAATTTCTCAAAAACATTTTTGAATATAGGATATGTATCTACATCTTTATATAAAAATAATTTATAAAACTCAGGGTTTCTTTTAATATTGTTCCAGTTCTTACGATAATACATCCAAGAAAAGAAAGTCTTTTGTAGCACTGTGATTGTTAGATAAGTGTCCAAAGGTCTCCATAATTTACCTTCAGAAATATTTTTTTCCACAAGTTGTTTGATTCCAAGTCTTGGAAAATCCCCGCATATATCGCATGCAACTACTCGGAAATCACGAGATAACAGTTCTTTTATAATATCGCCCACCATTTCGTCTTTTTTTTTGCTTTTGCCAAGGATATTTGATTCCCTCCAACTAGACGAATAACTTGGTATCAATATTGTATATTTTTTATGATCATTTTTAGTTATAAGATTCGTAAGGATTCCATAAATAAATCTAACAAAAGTTTTCGTGAATAAGTAGAATATTCCTATAAAGTTAATTAATAGCAACCTCGAAGCTTCTAATCTACTATAAAATGCACTTTGTTGTTCTGAAAAGGTGCTTTCTAGTTTATCCTGACGTAAGAAGTTCTTTAAAGAGTAATACAATGGTAAATCCAAATACCACCATAGAGACGTTCCTTCATAAGCCAACAGCTCTATGAGATTCGTATTACCGTTTATTTTCCTATAGGCAATTCCTTGCAACCATTTAACTGCTTCTTCATGCGAACAATTACCGTTCTGTTTCGAATTATTTTTCATGCTATCACCTTAATCATTTTTTGTTGACAATTACATTTATAGTGCTCCTTAAGAAGCCTATCCTACCAAAAAATTTCAAAAGACGTTGATTTCTTATTGTTAATATTTTCATTAATCTTCCAGCTCCTGGTATACTGCTAAGATACCACCATTCGCTGATTTCAAAACCCCCGTCTTTCAGCATTGTCAGTATGCTCTTTCTATTATAAGGTCGAATGTGTGTATAATCGTCCCAGAAATGTTTGTCTTTTAATTCAGGAACTGACACAAATAAGACCCCTCCTTTTTTTAGTACTCTATTTATCTCCATGACAGCTCCTAACGGATCATGGAGATGTTCTAACACCGCTTTACAAAACACTCCGTCAAACGCGCCAGACTCAAAAGGTAACTTTAGGCAAGTCGCTATAACATAGTGAAAATCTTTAAATTCGATCGCATTTGATATATCAATTCCAAAAACCACAGCATCTGGATAAGCTTCTCTCAAAACTTTACAAAGCCACGCCGTCCCACAACCCACATCTAGAATTCTTTTACAATTTGAAAAATTCCTTATTTCATCCTCAATCCGTTCATATCCTTTCAAATGGTATTGTTCAAAATAATAGTTCCTTATTTTCATTGCTCCTACTTTATCAGCCAAAGTAATATCCTAATTTATACGCTATACTTCTTAATAGAGCTATTATTGTAGTTCCAGTTTTTAACGTGCGGACTACATTCTTAGGCTGGAATGCCTTTTTTGAAAAAATCTGCTTATAAAGGCAGGTTCTGGCCAGTGCTTTAGTTGATCTACCAAATCTGTAATTATGGATCAATAATTCAGAGAGTGATTCTGGTTCGATATGTGAAACGACATTAGCCAATATTCCAATACTTGAAGAGATCTTATTAGCTTCAAAATAGATTATTGCATGGTCGTGAGCTACCACTATTGGATATAATTCCTGTGGTATATTTTCAAAAGCTCTTCTTAATATGTCTTTTTTGAAAAAACGCGGTAACATACCACCTCTAATTGGGTCTAAAGCACCTTTTATTATGTGAGCTAATTTTCTTTCTTTGGCTAGTTTTTTTTGAATGATTGTCTTTGGTTTATACGAACTTTCTTCAAGAACGAGCATATCATACTCTTTTATCTTATCGACAGCTCTTTCAACCGCCTCTTCATTAAGAATTTGGTCAGCATCCAAAAATAGAATATACTTACCCCTTGAGCTCTTGAGAGCAACATATCTTGCGCCCAACAATTTCCCTGTATAATTGATCACTTTTGCACCAAATTCTAAAGCAATTTTCTTAGTATTATCCACAGAATTGCTATCTACTACAACTGTTTCTATTCTCGGATAACTTTGCTTTGCTACCGCATCAAGCGCCAATGAAAGTGCCTTCTCTTCGTTGTACGTAGGTATATTTACAGACACAAGTGCTTGTAAGTCTTTATGGACCATCTGCATTCCCTTCTAGACATCTACTGAACTATTTCTCGTTATTACAATTACCCCATTGGTATAAATGATATTTGTTGATTTAAGATACTCTTTTTGATTAAAGGTCCCTTGACTGTAAAAGTCTGGTTTGGAAGGATTCAATATTGCATAACCAGGCGTATATATAATTGTTTTCATTGAAACATATCTGTTTACACGAATATTGTTTAATGGTCGTTCTGCATAGTAAAAAGGTAATACTAGTGTATCAAACTGAGTTACATATATCGAATCATTCGAAGTATAATTCCTAATCCAACTACCTGTAATCCCATATTTATCCATCGACGATAATTCATTAGAATACCAATAATATGTATTCATCCCAGAATCCTTAAAGAAATAAGCAGGTGTTTGAGAATTGAAAAATCCACACACTATAAGTAACGAGGCAACTAACGTAACTAGTATAACTTTTCTATTTTTTTGGATACCACCAAACCACTTGTTTTTAAATCTAAACAAAGTCAACGATGCAAAAACAGCTGTAAAAATAGTATAGAACCCTACTAAGCGGTCCAATGGTAATACGATGATATAATTCCCCACTACACCAGCAAGAACAATGCAGGCAAAGAAAACAGCTAAACGAAATTCATTTATATTTTTAGTTTTAAGTATCCAGATTACAGATACCATCGCTAGTATGAAGAGACCCCACTTTGACCCACGCAAAATTGACGTAAGTAGAGGGGCACCGGGCTGTCCAATTAAGTGTGCGAATAAGGGAAGCTGCGTAGTTATAGAATGGATAAAGTTTTTTACAGGTTCCGAATAAACTATAAAGTGATACACAAGTGATGACACAATAACGATTAGCAGGAAACTATAATCCAATTCGGTATTCTTAATCACTTCATGAAACCTATTCTTTATACTTGAGAAAAGTGGTAAAAATCTTACTATCCATGTTGATAGAATATATCCACTAAATATCAATGCTAAAAATAACGGCGTGAAGTAATGGGATAATGTAAACGCTATACAAAAAATGAATGCCACATATCGAAAGTGAATATCATTCATCAATCTGGACTTGATAAAGGCATATAACAATAGTATTAGCAATATAACAGCTAGTCCCTGTGGGTGGTATTCGGATTGATAAAAAATCATAATGCCGCTAAGAGATGCAAATAGTGCCGATAGTATAGCTATTCCATTATTCTTTGTTACAGTTTTCGCTAAGACAAATACTGCTAAAAAAAATATTATGCCCATCAGAGGTTCTTGAAATCTAAATATCTGCATAACGTCTATATCTGTGATACGCACCAATGCAGTGGTTAGCAAATGCATGTCAGGCCAGTGTAGTTGTGTATTTACACCATAATACCACCAATCCAAAACAGGCTTAAGCGTTCCATATTTTATGACATTTAAAGTGCAAACAAAATGATAATAAGGATCATGTAGAGGTGGATACGATAATCTTAAATTAGGTAACGCCCTTGCTATAAAAACAAAGATCAGTGATTGCGGCAAGAGGAGGTAAACATCATTATATTTTTTTATTATGAATGCTCCATAGACTAATAGTAATGTTAAGAGAAATACCAAAAGAAATATGAAAATATTGTTAACTTCTGAATTTATAATCGTTGGGAAATATTTAAAATAAGTTGCAAGCGGTATTAACAGCAAATATGTGATAATGGCAATAATCGTCAATCGTCTTTTATATGGCATTCATGCACCTGCTAATTGCATATATAGATGTTCGGCTTCTTTCGCACTAGTTTCCCAACTGAACTTTTGTCTTACATAATTTCCATTTTTTTTTCCTATCTTTTTAGATAAATTCCTATTCTTTAAAAACTTACAAATAGAGTTTGCCAATTCACTTACGTCCCCTGGTTCAACTAAAATCCCATTTTCATCATCTTTAATTATCTCAGGGATTGCTCCTACTTTTGTTGCTACCACAGGTTTCCCAGCAGCCATTGCTTCTAATATCACCAATCCAAATCCTTCCAATAGTGATGGACAAACATAGATATCACATAATGAATAACATTTTTTTAACGTTGTCTCATCTACAAATCCCGCGAAAAATACATTTTTGGAAACTCCCAAAGATTTTGCAAGTTTTCTCGCCTCTGTTTGATCTCCTCTACCGACGACTAGCAATATAGCATCAATTTTTTCTAAAACTTCTTTGACTGCTTTTAAAACTAAGTCTAAACCTTTTCTTGGATCATCAATTCTTCCGACAAAGAGAAGTATCGGCTTCTGAGGTAGATTCAGTGACTTTTTAGTTTCTTCCAATTTTTTTTTAGTAAACGTGTATCCATTCAAGTCAATTCCATGGTAAACCACTTCGATTTTGTCGGGTGTAATTTTGTAGGTTTTAGCAATCTGTTTTTTTGTAAAATTACTCACAGCGATAAATTTATCTGCACACATTATACATCTTCTTTCAATGAAAGGAATGATAAGACTGTTTTCACCGCTTATGTCTCGAATTCTTGAAATCAGACTTAGGTTGGCACTTCGTATGGCATCTTTTACCAAATGGTGAATTGTAATTACGTGTAGGGCTTTTGAAAGTCTCTTTTTTAAAAACCAATAAGAAATGCCGTTGAAATGAATTATATCAAATTTATTTTCATTTTCAGCTTTTTTAACCGCTTTTGGCAAAAGAAGCCAAAACTGGAGTGCCTTATATGGTAATCTTTTGTTTACTTTTATTCTTTTAATTCCCAAGTTATCAATGTTGTTTTTTCTTTTTAAATTACCGACTTCTGGAGTAAACACAGTTACTTGATGACCTAACTTCGCAAGCTCACGAGTTATGTTTGCAGCGTATATCCCGGCACCCCCAATGATGAATGGAGGATATTCAAATGCTATGAATGCAATCCTCATAAACCCTCTCTACTTTCCCTATAACCTTATCCCAACTGAACTCCTGCATTACCAATTTTCTACTTCTCTGACCAAGCCTTCCTCTTAATTCATCATCACCCAGAACCTTAATTATTGCGTCTCGTAACTGATCTTTATCATACGGGACAGCAAATCCTACTTTGCCATCGATTACGTCCGCGATGCCACAGCGATCCGTGATAACTACAGGCGTGCCACAAGCGCAGGCTTCAAGTGTAGTTATCGAAAATATCTCATAACTAGACGGTAAAACATAAACATCTGCATCTATATAAGCCTCTAACTTATTCCTTCCATAAAGCGGACCTGTAAAGGAAATTCTATCACTGATCTTTAAGTTCCCTATTTGCTTTTTTAATGTGAATAGAAATCCATCATCTGGTCCGACGATTACAAGTCTAATATCATTTAATTTCTCTGTTAGTTCTGAGAATGCTTTAACGAGCAGGTCAATACCTTTCGTCTTGTGTATTCTGCCCAAATATAAAACTATTTTCTCATCCTCTCTTACTGCGTATTTTTTTCTAAATTCTCCTCTCTTAGGTAGGTTATCATATTCAGATAGGTCGATTCCGTTTGGCACAATCTCAATTTTATCCCCATCGACACCCATTTCTTTGTACTGCTCTACTTCTGTCTTGGTTACGGCAATTACTTTTGATGCATCTTTTAGTATTCTGTTCCCCCAGACCCAATCATACAATTTCTTTAGTCTTTGTTTTTCTATTATTCTTGGAAGTGAGCCGTGAGATTGTAAGACGTACGGCATACAGTATTTCTTCGCATAATGATGAATAATATTGTTCTGGTAGGAACGAAAATTATGCATATGAATAACATCAAAATCCTTTATATTAGTTTTTAGCCATCTCTTCATACTTGGAGAAATTAAAAACAGTTTGATATTAGCAATGCAGTGAAAAGAAATGGCTTCAACTTCTTTTTCAATGGATTTTGCATATTCTTCGTCAAATTCAAAATCTGTAGTAATTATTGTAACCTCATGACCTCTTTTCGATAATTCTTTTGATAAGTTATAAGGAACAATAACAGAACCACCGCGTGCAGGCATAAAAAATGGAACTACCTGAAGGATTTTCATTGTCAACCTCTTTTTTATTTCCTTATTAATACTATTAAATGAGGAGAGAGGAATGTCACACGAAGAAATTTTAGTGCATCCAACATTCTCAAATACGCTTTAATAAAAGGTAAAGAAACTCGGATTATCGCATAATTTTTACTCCATAAGCCTAATGTAATAAAATTCTTATAAGGCAAAGTAGTTACGTCTCTGCATCCAGATTTTTGAACAAACCAAGATTTAATTTCTCTAAAAGAAGTGGTAAAGTCATTAAAAGGGCCATGAATTCTCACACCCAAAAATTGCCTTCTATGGCCAATATCGATTGGAAAATGTCTATTTGGAGTAGTTAAGATAATCGCCCCTCCCGGCTCTAATATTCTAGTTAATTCTCTTGCAAATTTCTCGCGCTCCGACCCTCTATTGTTAATTTTCATCCTTTTTTCTTCCCCATCACGATCCACGTGCTCTATAACTTCCAAACAAAGAACGATATTAAACGATTCCTTATTAAATGGCAATTTTCTACCATCCGCGATAACAAATCTACTTTTATTCTGTCTTAAATTCCACATCTTGGTGCGCGAAAACGGTTCCACTCCGTAAGCATCTACTCCAGAATCAACCAATGTATCAACATCAGCACCGAATCCACACCCAACCGATAGGAGCTTTACGTCTCTTAACGGAGATGTTGCATTAAATGCACTTTTTCAAAATGCTGTTTATATCTATATTAAAAGGAAATCCGAGGTAACTTTAAAAAGATAAAAGCCTGTGTAGACTGGATTTATATTACCATAAAAGTCCACAATAATCTCAAAAATACATAAATTCTTAATAGATGCCATGCTTATAATACCAAGAGCGATATTGGGTGAATTTGGATTCTTTTCGCATTCTTTCTAAAA
>SDBT01021317.1_pt1 | contig 10132 bp, 7 predicted proteins | sample 2277101 | NCBI WGS metagenome assembly SDBT01 (sample SAMN10404973, study PRJNA504765) | marine sediment metagenome | isolation source: marine sediment core GS10_PC15, 103 cmbsf | place: Arctic Ocean: Southern Knipovich Ridge | collected 2010
GGAGTCACATCCAGAAGGAGAATATCTTTTACATCTCCTGTCAAAACAGCTCCCTGGATAGCAGCTCCGGCTGCCACTACTTCATCAGGATTAACTCCTTTATGAGGCTCTTTTCCAAAAAGGTCTGTAACTAATTTTTGAACTTTTGGAATACGGGTGGACCCTCCTACAAGAATTACCTCATTTATATCACCTGGTTTCAAGTTTGCATCTGCAAGAGCTTTTTTGCACGGGCCTTCAGTTCTTTGAATGATGTCATCCATGAGCTGCTCTAATTTGGACCTGGTGAGCTTCATTAGAAGGTGTTTAGGACCCGAGGAATCAGCCGTAACAAAAGGAAGATTTATCTCGGTCTCCAGTGTTGTCGAAAGTTCCATTTTTGCCTTTTCAGCAGCTTCTTTTAGCCTCTGAAGAGCCATTTTGTCTTTAGTGAGGTCTATTCCTGACTCTTTTTTGAATTCTTTCACCAGCCAGTTCTGCACTTTCTGGTCAATGTAATCCCCGCCCAAATGAGTGTCCCCGTTTGTTGATTTGACTTCTACAATACCTTCTCCAACTTCAAGAATAGAAACATCAAAAGTTCCGCCTCCAAAATCATAAACAGCGATAGTCTGATCTTTCTTTTTCTCCAGTCCATAGGCTAAGGCCGCAGCAGTAGGTTCGTTGATGATGCGCTCAACTTTTAGTCCAGCTATAACTCCTGCATCCTTGGTTGCTTTTCGCTGGCTGTCATTAAAATAAGCCGGGACAGTTATGACTGCTTTTTCTACTTTTTCTCCTAAATGATCTTCAGCCGCTTTCTTTAATTTTTGAAGAATTATAGCTGAGATCTCGGGAGGGGAATATTTTTTACCAAGCGCCTCTATTCTCACATCTCCGTTCGATATTTGTGTTACTTTAAAGGGTACTTGCTTAATTTCTTCAGGAACTTCTTTGTAACGCCGCCCCATAAATCTTTTTATGGAATAGATGGTGTTTTCAGGGTTGGTGATCCGCTGCCTTTTGGCAACCTGTCCGACCAACCGTTCGCCTTTTTCTGTAAAAGCAACGACAGAAGGAGTTGTTCTTCCTCCTTCTTCGTTTTCGATAATAATGGATTTATCGCCTTCCATTACAGCAACAACAGAATTTGTTGTTCCTAAGTCAATACCTATTGTTTTTGCCATTTTTTGTCTCCTATATTAGTCTCTACACAATATAAAACATGAGTGTGTATTTGTCAAGTATTATTTTAATTTATTTATTGGGAGAAAATATTATAAACAAGACTCAAAATGGGATGATTTCTGGTTTAATTTAAAATGTTTTTTTTCAGGCGGATTTATCCCCTACAATATCTTGTTTCAATAATGTGGAATTGATGAATCGAACCCCTACATAAACAATTTTATCTCACTGCAGCTGTTTGCTTTATCAAACACACATTTTTTTCTAATATTAAAATCAAGGATTTGATGAAGCGAATCGCTACGAACAAGATTGGATTGATGAATCGAATTCCTACAAATTAATATTACTTTTCGTCAGGGTCCATTATGAAGTTTTCTTTCATCAGAAGTTGGACTTTTTCTCGAGCTTTCTTAATTATTTTTTCGGCATGCTTGAGTCTTTCTTCAGAAGTAGCTTTAACTCTGGCAACTCCCTGTTCTATTCCTTTTGAGCCAACTGCAACAGCTACCCGTGGGAAAAGTTCCCACTGATCCATGTTAGGGATAATGTAATCTTCGTTGATTCCTTTATCTTCAGCAACTTTAGCCAGTTCTTGAGCAGCCACAATACACATCTCATCCGTGATTCTAGTAGCTCTTATGTCCAGCGCCCCTCTAAAAATCCCAGGGAATCCAAGTGAATTGTTGACTTGGTTGGGGAAATCAGAACGTCCAGTTGCCACGATTCTCGCTCCGCCTTCTTTTGCCTCCCAGGGCCATATCTCAGGAATTGGGTTGGCTTCTGAAAACACAATAGAATCTTCAGCCATTCTTTCTACCCATTCTTTTTTGATAATTCCAGGACCCGGTTTGGAACAAGAAATAACAACATCAGCACCTTCCATAGATTCTTTGATATCTCCTTTGATTCCTTGGGAATTTGTTGTTTCACATAGATGCCATTTTTCCTTGTATTTTGTTTTTAAGAGCTCTCTATCCCCCCTGTCTTTGTGAAGGATTCCTTTAGAGTCAACGGCTATTATATTTTCGGGTTTAACGCCAGCAATTATGATGAGCCGTGCAATGGCAATATTAGCCGCGCCTGCTCCCACTAAGGAAACTTTTATATCTTCCATTTTCTTCTCGACGATTTTAACTGCATTGAGAAGGCCCGCCACAGTAACACAGGCAGTTCCCTGTTGGTCATCGTGCCAGACAGGAATTTCCATCTCGTTTCTTAGGGTATCTAAAATATGAAAGCATTTTGGATGAGAAATATCTTCGAGGTTAATTCCTCCAAAAGTGGGCTGGATCCATTTAACAGCTTGTATGATTTCTTCAGGGTTTCTGGTGTCAAGACAGATAGGAAAAGCATCAACACCCCCTAAATACTTATACAGCAAAGCTTTGCCCTCCATCACCGGCAAGCTGGCCTCAGGACCGATATCGCCCAAGCCTAAAACTCTTGATCCATCTGAGACCACAGCCACAAAATTCCATTTGTTGGTCATCTCATATGCTTTTTCTATATCCGCTTGGATATCTTTGCATGCAGCTGCAACTCCTGGTGTATACCAGATAGCAAAATCATTAAAATCCCTTATGCGGCATTTGGGAATGACCTCTATTTTGCCCCTGTAGAAAGGATGAAGCCGCATAGCATCTTTGGAGGGTTGTTCAGCTTTAGCCAGCAACTCTTCCACTGTCACTTTTTTCATATGATGCCTCCTTTTAATTATTAGTACGAATAGTGAAGAATATTAACAGTAAAAAAATTATTGCCGCTTATAATTTATTGTCTTCTCTTTCAGCGGGAAAAGCATTTTATTATATGCTTTCACTTTTTAAAGTCAAGGTTAACTGGATAATATAAAAAGGTAAGAAAAAGGAGGGGGCAAGTCCAAAACTTATGATTCTAACTCCAGGGGTGGTACTATGATTGGGGGCAGGTCACCAGTAGTCTATCATTCGTCAATTTATCGGAAGAACTATTACCCTAGCTACTGTATTATATACTGTTCTGATTTTGAGGAGAGGAGTCAAAAAAATGACAAAATTACAAAAACGTCCAAAGATGTTAATAATTCAGCAATTCTCGATAGAATCGTTAGAGTTTCCGACAAAGGAGTAAACCACTGTCTATCGGTACAATTAGAGCATCTACCCTCTTATCAACAAATACTTTGTCCAACATTGTCTGTAAATCATCCTGATGGCTTATTACATTATCTGCTACTAATATTCCACCCTTTACCATGTTTGGAATAACGTGGCTATAACACTCTTCATAATACTCCTTTTCTGCGTCCAAAAAACAAAAAGATATATTCTTAAGCTGTTTCAAACACTGCCTTGCATCTTCCTCAATTAATTCTACATATGGTTCTACCTTTGTATTCTTGAACGTTTCTCTTGCTAGTTTTATTTTCTCTGGCAGCATTTCAAAGGTCTTGACTCTTTTCCCAGTTTCTTTACATGCTAAAACTAGCCACAACGTTGAATATCCGGCACTTGTCCCGATCTCAATAAGTTCTCCCTCTGGGACGGTAGCTGCTAGGAGAGAAATGAATTTTCCAGATTCAGGAGATATCTGTCGTAATCGTTGCAGAAGAGGTGTTCCATCTTCATGATCTCGAGCATCTAATTTAATTAACTCATTCATTCGTTCAATGATAAGTGGGGGAATTTTATGAAACATTTTCGTATACTCCGTAGAAAAGGCTACTTCCTCAATTTTTAGTATGACAATAAATGTTTATTTCCAATATGAACATTATCTAAATATTTTGTGGCAACTTCAAAGCACTGCTCAATTTGTTTTCATTGATCTCGATTCATCAAGAAACTTTAAGACCTTTCTCACAGCTCTTAGGGCGAACGAAAGCTGTGGTTCAGGAGATCCGCAAAAAAAAGAACATCGGAAGTTGGTTTTTGGGACTGCATTGAGTTCAGCTTATTTTTATTCAATTTCCACTTTCTGCCCTGCTCTGTAGATCATAATAAATAGAAGAAACATAACCTGTCAACGAAAACTTCACGATTAATGGAAAATAGCCGAATCTGCATGATGTCTGGTCTTACAAGAGAGATAATGGAACGGCTGGTGAATATCGATTTTGCGAAGATGGATCCCCTTTTCTAACTAGGCTGTTAATCCAGGTTTTGTCTTATTAACCAGGTAGTACAAAGTGGGGATAATAATCAGTGAAAGGAGGATGGAAAGGCTCATCCCACCTATCATGGAGACTGCCAGTGGTTGAAGCATTTCGGCACCCTGCCCAATGGCTAATGATAAAGGGAGAAATGCGAAAATAGTTGAAAAAGTGGTCATCAAAATTGGGCGTAGACGAACACGACTTGCCCTAAGCAAGGCTTGTGAAATGCTTTTTGAGTCAACTAGATATTTTTCTGTATAATCTATCAACAAAATACCATTGTTAACCACTACGCCTACAATCATAATCATTCCCATAAAAGCAGAAATATCCAAGGAGATTCTGGTAATCAACAAAGACAAGAAGACGCCGCTAACAGAAAGTACCGTACCAATCAAGATAACCAAAGCGACACGAAATGATTTAAATTCAAACAAAAGAATTGTAAAAACCAGAAAAATACCGAACAACAAAATAAGCATCAATTCTTTGAAGGCTTGCTGCTGGCTTTGGTACTCACCCCCAAGTTGAAGGCTGACTCCAGGTGGCAGATAAATGGAACCCAATACATGCTTAATATCGCGGACGATGCTGCCGAGGTCGCGCCCAGATAAATGTGCTGCAACGTTAACAACTTGACTCAAATTTTCATGATTTACGTCTGGCTGTCCCGGATCTTGGTTGATATCAGCCACTTCTTCAAGCGTCAACATTCTACGGATACCCGGGAAATAGATGGGAAGTCGACGGATTTTTTCAAGATGTTTGAATTCGGATTTAGCGTAACGGACACGTACAGGAATTATCTTCAACCCCTCCATTACTTCTGTAGCCACCTCACCCCATAATGCCATTTTCACTGCGCGGTTAATATCTTCCACGGTTAGCCCGTAACGTGAGGCAGCTTCTGGAATCACTCGAATGGTTAGTTCTGGCTCGCTGGCCTGGAAGCCAGGATAAACATCTACAACACCAGGAATGTGCTCCAAAGAATCTGCAATCTGCGTGGCTACTGACTGTGCCTGGTGTAAATTCTTACTAAACACTTTTATTACAATCGGGGCAAGTCGCCCGCTTAAATCCATAAGGCGATCAGGTAATACCTGAAACAGCTCCACCCGGAGGCGGGGTTCTTTCCTGGCAATAAACTCCCGAATATCATCTATCAATTCAAAAGATGAACGCTTACGTCCACTTTTTAGTGTGACGGCAAAATCGCCAAAATTGGCATGCTTACGAGGATGTGCAAGACTGCGGCCAATCCGAAGTGAATACACCTGCACCTCAGGTTGTTTCATGACATATTCGCCAATACTGCTGAGCATATCTTTGGTGCCTTCCAGAGAACTTCCGGGCGGAGCCCAGCAATCTATGATAATTGTGTCTTCGTCCCATTTCGGCAGAAAACCGCTAGGAAGCAGCAAGTATGAAGTAATAGATAAAACACTCAGCAACAAAACGAGCACGATCACAATAAGGGGCCTTTTCATTGTAAACTTTAAGGTTTTTTGTTGAAGAGTAATGATTTTCGGCAAAATACGGCCTGGTTTCTTAGTTTTTGAAGTAATGAAAATTGCTGCCAGAGCTGGCGTAAGGAACATGGCCAGCAGCATAGAAACTGCAACTGTGAGCGTTAAAGTTGTTGCTAATGCCCGGAAAAATATGCCTGGCAGTCCAGAGAGGAAAATCAGGGGTATAAAAACCACAATAGTTGTAAACGTTGCACCAAGCAAGGGAGATATAATTTCAGTGGTGGCTTGTATTACTGCTTTGATCTTTGGTTTGCCTTGTTCTAAATAGCGCTCGATGTTTTCCACAACAACAATGGCATTATCTACTAATATCCCAATGGCTGCTGCTAAACCACCCAGACTCATCAGGCTTAAATTCATACCGGTTAATTTGATCAGGATGAAAGTAATGAGCAATGCAATAGGAATAATTGCAGCGGTCACAATCGTGAGTCGGATGCGCCGCAGGAAAAGGAACAGGACAACTATGGTGAAAAGCGCGCCTAGGAAAATACTGCCGCGCACGCTGGCCATGGATTTCTGAATAAATTCAGACAAATCGTACCATTTTTTCATCTCGACACCTGGAGGCAAATCTTTCCGGATACTCTGTAACCGTTTTTCCACTTCCTGTGTAATGGACACAGCATTACTACCCGGTTGCTTTATAATGTTAACTAGTACTGCCGGTCGCTGATTACTTATGCAATTGATATATGTCTCCTGTGCAGCCGGTTCTATGGTAGCAATATCAGATAATCGGATCGGCGTCGGATTGCGAAAATCCACTATTGTGTTGCCGATTTCATCGAGGTTAAGATAGCGGTTGTCGGCAATATTTAGAAAGAGTTTATTGAATTGTCTGAGGCGACCAACAAATTGTACGATATTGGTCTTATTGATAACTTCAATAATCTGACGGTAATCCAGATTCATTGCTATTAATTTATTTGGATCGAGATTAATCCAGTATTCTCTTTTGTTGCCACCCATTATTTCAATTTTGCTAACTCCCGGAATGCCAGCCAGTTGCGGCCGAATCGTGTACAATGCAAGATCATTCAGTTCAATTAGATTGTGCCTGTTCGAAACCAAGCTGTAGCCAGTAACCGGATATGTACTGGTGGTAAATCGTCGGACTAAGATGTCAACACCCGGCGGCAATTGGTTTTGAATACCGCTTACACGTGCTTGCACGAACTGGTACGCTTTAAACATGTCTTCCTTCCAGTTAAAATCCACATCTACTTCCGCAGATCCACGACTGGTAGTGGATCGAACTCCCCTTGCACCGGGAATTCCAATCATGGCTTCTTCAATAGGCTTGGTAATTTCCATTTCCATTTGCTTTAATGGAGCAAGTCCGTAATCTGCCACGATCGTGATCCGAGGGTAGGCAGAGTCCGGAAATACTCCTTGTGGAATTTGAAAAATCAGATAACCTCCGAGTACAGCCAACATGAAGGCAGAAAAAACGAGCGCCCTCTTGTTATTTACAGCGAATTCTGATGATTTAATCATTCTACAACTACCTTCATTCCATCTTGCAGTGAATGAACTTTTTCGATGATTACCTTCTCATTTTCATTGATTCCAGCTAGTATTTCCACCTGATGGTTTTTAAATATTCCAACTTCTACCTTATGCTCTTCCACACGTTTCCCATTAAGAACGAAAACAGTAAATGTACCTTCTTCTTCCCGTAACGCATCACGAGGAATGATTAATGTCTGTGCATGAAAGGCTTTTGGGAAAGAAAGCCTTACCTTCATTCCTGGCCGAAATTTGCCATCTGGATTTTCAAGTTTTAAACGAATGAGGATGGTCTGGTTATTGATATTGATTTTCCCTGAAAAAGCCTCAACTGGCAGAGATAAGGGCTGGAGAGCGTAATCAATGAATGTGACCTGTATTTTTTTTGCTTTCTTGGCAAGAGGGAGGTAACGCACAGGTAAGTCACCATGTATATCTAGCACAGTCAAATCACCGATATGGGCAATGTGTTCGCCCTTTTTCAGCACATCCCCTGTATGGCGGTAAACTTCCAGCACTACACCGTCTAGAGGGCAGTGAAGCGGAATAGCCTTAATTTGTTTTTGCAAAGATAAGCGCTGATCATCCGGTATTTGACTGGAAATCTGAAGCAGTGCTTCCCGGGCTGCTGGAATTATCGTTCCGATCATTTGATCTTTTTTTACACGATTGCCCAGTAACAATGAAAAATTGTCTAATCTACCGTCAAATTGCGAGGCAAGATAAGCTTGTTGCCGTAAGGCTACAGCACCGAAAATCCTAAGCGTATCAATAATGTCCATACGGGTAACTTGAGCAATTTTCACCTTAATTGAAGGATTGATAGACGTATTTGTTTTCGAATCGTTTTTTTGACATGCTGCAAAAAAGAGCAGCAATGCAGCCAATACAAAAATTAATATTAGGCATTTACTTCTCATTTTTTGCTCCTTGAAGTTGTGCAATTTTCTCAGGTTGGTTAGTAAGTGTATAAATGTCAACAATTTTCAATACATAACTCAGTCTAGTTTGGTGTAGCGCAAGTTGGTTTTCCAGTAAATTATTTTGAGCTGCAAGATATTCAAGATTGGTGATCAACCCGGCCTGATAATTTACGGTAGCCAATTGTTGCATTTCCACAGACGCATGCAATCGGCTTTTCTGCAGTTGATATACCGCCCGTAGAGCACTCAAATTTTCATAAATTTGATCAAGCCTAATCTGTAACTCTTGACTGAGATGTTGATGTTTGAAATGTATAGCTTCGGTTTTGGCCTTGATTTTTTGCTTCTGAAGATTTGTCAATCCCCACTGGAAAATCGGAAATTGCAGTCCCACACCTAGATACCAATAATTGCCTGCCGCTATCGGATCCGGGTCTGCATAATAACCACTCGATAGCTTAAATTGTGGGAGTTTCGAGGCTTTTACTTTTCTCAATTGAAGTTGTTGAATCTGATATCGAATTTCCAATGCCATTAAGATCGGGTTGTGCGCCAATGACATGAAGGATTGATCTGGGATGGAATCACTCTTGATAATTGCTGTTGGAAAATCTTCAAGATTATCAACTCGATGTTCTGGCAGATTGATGAGCACAGCTATTTGTTTCCTAATAGTACGTATGTCTGTTTCCAGAAAAATCATCTGTGCCCGCAGTTGATTAATGGCTGCCTATGTGTGTAGCACATCAAGTTGAGTTCGAGTACCAGCTTCCCAGAGTGCCTGTGCAACTTGTAAATGCTCTGCTAACAATTGCAAACGATTCTTTAGTAGATTCTGGCTGATCTGCTTTTGCAATATGGATAAATAAAGGAAAGCTATTTTGTGTGAAATATCTATGATTACTTGTTGTCGATCAACCTTTACAAGGCGAATATTTTCTTTCTGAATTTCCGCAACTTTCAGTAACCAGTTCCCTGGTGACCAGTCTATCACCACTTGACCAAGTAGTTGACGATAATTGTGGTCGCCAAAAAACAATTGGTCATGAGAAAAACCACCAGAAAGATACGGGTAATACCGCGTTTGATCTATTTCATATCCTACAGCTTCGGCTTGTAGATTTACTTTACTTTCCTGCAACCGGTAGCTATTTTGAACTGCTAGATCGATACATTGAGACAGATAAAGTGATTTAGTTTCCGCTATTAATCCAGAATACGTTAAAAATAAAATTAGAATTACAGTCAAACGTTTCATTATTGCTCCTGTTTTTTTGTATTCTTTTTTTTAAGGAATTTGGTTTTCTGGTACTTTGAAATTATCTTCTCTTTTTACCCGATATTCTACTACTGACATTTCCAATCTTGTATATTATAGACTTGTATATTATAGATAAATATTGTAGTCAATAAAAGAGAAATCAACCCAATTATCAGATAAGACTCAAAGATAAAAGCGAATAATAATAATAAAAAGGCCTCTGTTCTACCATAAGAGTTGGTATAATGGAGGCATGAACAAAACAAGACAGTTTACAGGGAGAAACAATTAATTGTTATCTGTGCAGGAAACAGCGCTCACTATCTGTTTCTCCAGGTCTTCTGGTTATGATCATGGCTATATTGTGCTCATTAGCTTTGTCGATAACATCCTGGTCTCTGATTGAACCCAGAGGGTAAATTATGGCTTTTATCCCGTTGCGTGCTGCCAGTTCGACGACATCTGTAAAGGGAATAAAGGCATCAGAGGCCATAACACATCCTTCAGGCCCATAGCCTCGTCTTGAGTATCTGATGGCCGTCTCTGCGGCATCGATTCGGCTTCTCTGTCCTGAGCCAATTCCATGAACTTTATCTTCTTT
>SDBT01021318.1_pt1 | contig 10132 bp, 15 predicted proteins | sample 2277101 | NCBI WGS metagenome assembly SDBT01 (sample SAMN10404973, study PRJNA504765) | marine sediment metagenome | isolation source: marine sediment core GS10_PC15, 103 cmbsf | place: Arctic Ocean: Southern Knipovich Ridge | collected 2010
TTTAAAATGGAGAATGTCAGGCAAGTGTTGTCCTCTCCGCTGTCAGTAACCATCTGGCCTCTGCGACTTGCCCGCCCAAATTTCTGGAAAGTGGCAAGAAGAAATATGGGAAATAATGATAAATACGGCATCTTGACTTATTTTGACGATATGATATACTTGTTGTGTAATTAGCTCTTTGATATTCAGGACTTCCAGCCATAAAGACGGACAGGTTGAGATTAGCGTTTTGGGCACTTTTAAAGCTCCCGGAACGCTAGTCTCAACAACGAGGCAAGTCGCTTAACCTGAGCGATTCGGGTAACCTAAATCATAGGAGGTATGCCATGACAGACATGGTGAGCCGTACCCTATCGGTGCACAAAGAGCACGAAGTGCTCCTCAAGCTTGAGACCGCGGGTCTCAGCGACGAACTTGCCCAGAGAGTCATTGACTCAAAAGGCAACGACCTTGCCGCGAAAGTGGTGAGACTGATCGAAAACGGTGGCTACGAAGCTACCACCAGCCAGAAGCAGGCCCGTGAGATCATGGGCAAGAACTTCTTCGGCATCGAGGAAGCGATTAGACACTTTGGGGTTAACCCTTCAAAGCAACAGACCGCCGCACTCGCCGAAGTTCCGTTCACCGAGGGAGTGTTGGAGTCCCACAAGGACACCCACATCCTCGTCGCCGTATTCCCGATCTCCGTCCTCGACGTGAGAAAGGTGGACAACGGGCTTTTCTATTCGTCTTCGGGCGGATGGTACGAGTCCGAGAAGTTCGCCAAGAACAAGGGCACTGTCAGCTGGCAACTCGTTCGCAAGACCCCCGTTCCAGACTCAACGTCAAAGAATTGGGACGAACAGCAGGTCTTACTTGGCAAGGACGACGAAATACCATCAGCCCAGGTGATGGTCTACACAATCATTGGTCATTACAAGTCGACCGGCGAACGTCTGTTCGAGAACGTCTATGTCCGCACTTCTTGCGTGGACTCGGACGGCCTCCGCGTCGGCGTCGGCTCCTTCGGCTCCGCTGGGCTGTTCGTCTACTACTATTGGGTTAACGACCGCCACTCCTTCCTCGGGGTCTCCTCTGCTCGGAAGTTCTGAATTTTGAATCCTTGAGGGTTTGTCCCTCTTGAATTCTTGAGCCTTCGCGAAATTTTTTTTCGCGAAGGCTCTTTTCTTTTATATATGCAATTGATATACTGTTAACATCTTGCTAATGCGTTGCTTCTAGAATAATAGAACAAATTCTTTTCCTGTAGCCATCCTGTTGAAGGGAAGATATAAATTACCGACCTGCCCGCTTCGCTTTGCGAAGCATGGCGGGCGGGGCAAGAAGGAAGAAGTAGGAAAATTGCGCTGTATAAATCCCCTGACTGTGTCGGGGTTGAGTTCGCTATTTAAGGATAATTTATCTGAGCGAAAACTCGGTTGGCGGGGAAAAGAATTTGTTCTACTGCAACTCAACCACAGCTCCAACTTCTTCCAATTTCTTTTTCATTTCTTCCGCCTCTTCTTTCTTCACTTCTTCCTTGATTACCCTTGGAGCTCCGTCAACTAAATCTTTTGCTTCTTTTAAACCAAGACCCGTAATTTCTTTGACGATTTTAATAACGTTTATTTTCTGATCGCCGGTTTCTTTCAAATTAATATTGAAATCACTTTTTTCCTCAACAGCCTCTCCGTCAGTTCCGCCTCCGGCTGCCGCCGGCATAGTGGCTGAAACTCCAAATTTTTCTTCAAGCGTTTTAACTAAATCAGCCATTTCCACTACTGTCATTTTTTCTATTTTTTCAATTATGTCCTTAAATTTTTCTTCTGCCATATTTTTTTTAAATTAACCTTGCTTATCTTCGACCATTTTAGATTTTTCACTCAATATGTACAAAAACATTCTAATCGGCGCGGAAAGCATTCCAACAAGCTGACCAAGCAAAACTTCTCTTGAAGGTAATTTTCCTATTTCATTTATTGTTTCCGCGTCAAAAAATTTTTTATCTTTTAAATCAAATGCCCCCAAAATGGCAATACCCGATTTATAAACCGGGCCGGCAATGTCAAAAACATCCTTATCTGCAAAAACCAATCCCATTTGCGTTTCAAACTGTTCCGGATTAAAATCTATCCCTTTTTGTTCAAAGGCTATTCTCATTAATTTTTTCTTGATTACTTTCAGTTTCGCTCCAAATTCTTCCAGGCTTTTTCTTAAAGAACGCATATCTTGAACTTTAGCTTTGTCAAAATTAATAAAAACCAAACTCTTATTTTCATCAAGAATTTTTTTGCCTTATTCTATTTGATCAAATTTTTGCTGTTTTGTTTTCATAAAAAAGTATATTACTTTTTTCATTCTAGCAAGTTCGTTGCTGGAATATAAAAAATCTGCGGTTTAATCCGCAGATGATGCAAGCCGTTGAGATTGGCTCTTATCCTCAAGGGGTCTTAGTTCGCCAGCTGGCGGAGCCCCTTTTCTGTGGATTTATAACAATATTAATCCCTTTTCAAAATAATGTCAAGAACTGATTAAAGGTACAAAACTGAAGCCGAAATACTCATTTTGTCGGTATTCATTCTCTCCAATTTTATCAACCACAACAATGCTGTTTTCTACCGGAGAAACAATCCTACCGCCAATTTTTAACTGTTTTTTCCATTCTATGGGTACATGCTTGCTTGCTGCGGCTCCGGCGATTATTTTGTCATAGGGTGCTTCTTTTTTATATCCTTTACTGCCATCTCCTTCAATAATTTCAGCTACTCCCCTTTTTATAAAACCATACTTGGAAACATTCTTTTCGGCCATCTCTTTTAATTCGGGAATCCGTTCAATGGCCACTACTTTTCCTCCACCAGCCGGCGGATTACCGACTATATAAGATAAAATGGCAGTTTGCCACCCGCTTCCTGCTCCTACCTCCAGTATTTTATTTCTTGCTTCCGGCTGGAGAAGTTCAATCATAAAAGCAACGGTTAATGGCTGGGAAATCGTCTGATTAAAACCTATTGGTAATGGCGCGTTTACGTAAGCTCCTTTTTTATATTCTTCGGGAATAAAGTCCTTTCTGTCTGTGTTTCTAAAAGCATTAATAATGTAATCGGTTTTTAGATATCCGCCTTTAATTAAATCGTCTATAAGATTATTATGTTTTTTATCCATTGACAAAAATATAACGTATGATATTATTATACAATATTTTTGAACCTTAACAGAAAGGAAAAAATAAATGATAAAAGAAAGCAAGAATTGTCCCATTTGCAACACTCCGCTTTCTCAAGAAATATTAAGATTAAAGCAGAAAGAACGACAACAAGGAGGTAAAAACATTCGTTGCCCTAACTGTAACTTCCTACTCTGGATACATGCCAACGGCCCGCCGCAGTCCGTTCCGATTTTTCTTAAAAAATTACCCTACGAGAAATTTCCTAACGCATCTACATCGTTCCTAGAAAGTCGGAAAGGGCTTCTCTAATATGTGTAAATGGTATTTAGTGGTAAACACAAGAGGTTACGAACAGGTTGTAGGTTCTGCTAATTCCAGGAAAGAAGCATCAGGGAAAGCTCGGGCCTACAAGAATCAGCATGGAGTCGTCCCGCAGAAAAGAAAGCGTTTACCCAAGTCTGTCTTAGTAACAGCACAATAACACCACCAAGCACATTTATATAAACCAAAGCCCCTTATAATTAAGGGGCTTTTTATTAATAAAAGCGGGAGCTGAGGGATATTTTGCGGGTCCACGAGGAATCGAACCTCAATCAACGGTTTTGGAGACCGCTATTCTACCATTAAACTATGGACCCTTGGAAAATGTAAAGGTTTTGGACCTGCCTGCCGGCAGGCAGGGACCGCAGTTATGCCACTTAACTAAGCTCCCCGCAAAAACTATTTTTTCGCCTCTTTGTGAACGGTGTGTTTTTTACACCACTTACAATGTTTTTTGAGCTCTATTTTTCTACCTAGACTTTTTTTCTTGCGGGTATAATAATTAAACCGCTTGCAGTCAACACATCTAAGTTTTATTAAATTTTCACTGAATTTTGATTTTTCTCCCATATTCCAAGTATATTAATTTAAATCCGCCAAAATATCAAGATTATCCCCTTCTAAAACTTTATTTTTCTTTTTAAATCCGCATTTGAGACATTTATGCCAAACCGAATATTCTTTATTTTTAAACTCCGTTTCAATGGGCTCCATCAATCCACCGCAATTTTCTTGCCTATCCCCGGGATTCACATCCACATGCTTGCTCCAAAGACAATTAGGGCAATGGTTCGTATACCCGTTTCCTTCAACATTAAAACCGCAATTTTTACAAACGAAATTTTCCTTCTTTTTCTGAAAAGTTTTCATTATAAGTGGGCGTATCCCGACTCGAACGGGAGACCTGTCGCCTATGGCGACCGCTCTAAATAAACCGAGATTTAATCCACTCCCGACCCTTACCACTTTTTAAATATAATTCTCTCCTTACCGCCTCAATTCTTGTTGGATATACCTCCTTATAAATTAAAATAAAGGGAATTGTTAACTTAGTATATTTACTCTGGCCAGAGTTATGTTCTTCAATTCTTCTTTCTAAATTATCCGTTGAGCCAGTATAATACCTATTATTTTTTAAACTCTTAAGTATATATACGTAAAACATAAATTGCGCGAATAGGTGCAATGTGGGCGGCACAAGACTCGAACTTGTGACCCCTACAATGTCAATGTAGTGCTCTAACCAACTGAGCTAGCCGCCCACATTGCACCTTAACCAACTGGGCTATACGCCCTTTATTAAATTATAAATTATATGAGCCAATGGCCGGAATCGAACCGGCGACCTACTCCTTACCATGGAGTTGCTCTACCAGCTGAGCTACATTGGCTTATTTGCTTTTTTTATAAAGAGCTTTCCGGAGCCACCTCGCGGATTCGAACCCCTACCTGCCAAGCGCCTAGGTCTGAGCCGACCCGGGGACTCGAACCCCGAACCTATGCTTTACAAAAGCATTGCTCTACCATTGAGCTAGGTCGGCGCAGGCCTCGGCGGGCAGGTCTACCAAGCCGACGTTCTGGTCGGCTCCCCGACTGAAACGTCGGGGCTGAACTAATCCGGCAAAAATGTGCGTGGGGCAGGATTCGAACCTGCGTAGCCATGAAGGCGAGAGTTTTACAGACTCTTGCGATTGACCGCTCCGCCACCCACGCAATTTATTTATCTATTAATTTTTTAAAAGCGTCTCCTCCTTTATACAATTTTATTTGGCGTTCGCGCAACCATGCTTCATTTTTAGCGGAAAAATCTTCCTGGTATATAAGTTTCCACGGAATTCCATTGCGCGTAGATATATTTGACCTAGAATTGTGCTTGCGCAATCTATTTTTTATATCCGAAGTGTATCCTATGTAATATTTCCCAGTTGCTTCACTTCTTAGGATATAAGTGGTATATACCATTTTGATTGACCGCCCACCGCTTTTAGCGGGGCCCCGCCAGAGGCGGTGGTCCGCCATCACCGCATTCTGCGGGATCCCGCCTTCGGCGGTGACCCACGCGTTTATTCCTTACCTTTTCCATTGAATAAAGTCGGTTTCTCTTCCTTTTTTTGTCCATTACTGGATTTACCTTCCTTAACCTTATCCAGATAATCATTGGTAAAATTATCAAGTTTCATTAATAACAGCTTAAACTTTCTTAACATCTTTTCTAAAAAATTACTCAAAATAACATCCATTTTTTCTATTTTTTGATGTCCGAATAAGCGACTTTCTTTGTCTATTTCTTTCCTTATAACTTCCTCGCTTACTCTGGGTGCCGCTCGGGCAACAAGATAAATCATTACTCCTAATCCTATCATTATTGCCATTCTAAGAATAAAATCGTACATACTCAATGTTGTATAAATTTTTTATATGAAAATATTACGACAGTAATTTGAAATCAAAATTATTTCATAATTTTAGCGGAACTCAATGTGCAACGACAAAAATTTATCTACAACATTGAGTATCCCGAACTTATTTTAATAAATAAGGAGGGATTACAATTTATATTTCGTACCTGCAAAATTTTTCAACTCTTATGTTTTCTCCAAATTTAGCGATAGCGCTTTTAATTAAAGAGTCAATATTTACGGACTCATCTTTAATATACGCCTCTTTTAAAAGCTCATCAACATCTTTCGACCCCATTGCGGCAACCTGCATTGCTAAATCATGGGCCAAATTTCTAAAATCTTCCGAACGGGAAACAAAATCGGTTTCGCAACAGAGCTCCAATAAAACCCCTACTCTCTCATTATGAATGTAAGTTTCTAAAAGCCCCGCGCCCGTGACTCTTTCGCCTTTCTTTTCCGCCTTAGTCAATCCCCTTTTATGGATAATTGAAACGGCTTTATCTATATCGCCGCCGGCCTCTTCTACTGCCCGCTTGCATTCTATAACGCCAGCCCCAGTCATTTCTCTTAATTTCTGAATTTCTCCTGTCATTAATTTTAATTACTTTAATTTTGATATAATTTTATCAACTATCCAATTGATGCTTGACTTGGCATGGTCATTGGCCGGAATAAAATAATCCACCAAATCAGGATTATCATCGCTGTCTATTATAGCCATTATCGGTACTCCGCATTTTCGAGCTTCCGCCATCGCCAGACCGTGGCCGGAAAAAGACGGATCTACAACAAAAACGAGATCTGGAAGTCTTGTCAGGTTTTCCAGACCACCGAATAGTTTTTCCATTCGCTCAAGATTTTTTTCAATATTAAGACGTTCTTTTTTGGTGTATTTCGCGAATTCTCCTTTTGTAAGCCCTTCTTTGGTTTTTTTAAAATATTCAATCCTTTCGGAAAGATTGTCAAAATTAGTCAAAAGCCCTCCTATCCAGCGCCTGGTGATAAAGGAAAAACCCAGTTCTTTTACTAATCGCTTGACAGCTTCCTTGGCCGCCGGCTGCGTCGCCACCAGCAAAATTAATTTTCCGTCTTTAATCTGATCTTTTAAAAAATCTGCAGTTTCATTTAGCGCCGACAGTGTCTTATTTAAATCAATTAACTCAATGCCATTGCGGTTGGTATGGATATATTTTTTAAAAGCCGGATTTGTTTTTGACTTATTATGGCCGTAAATCAAACCCTCCCCTATCATTTCACGTAAAATATCCAAATCTGCCCCGTCTTTTTCCTGGGAAATTTCGTTTTTTACTTTTTTCTCCTGTTCTAATTCTTTTATTGGCATACCCAGTAAATTTTACATTTCCGCCATAAATAGTCAACCGCGATTATTTAGAATGCTTTTTTCTCCAAGTCGTTATTTTTTTATGATTTCCTGACAACAAAACCGGCGGGACCTTGTATTTTTTACCTTTCCATTCTAAAACTTCAGGCCGGGTATAATGAGGATACTCTAATCCTTCTTGATATGATTCTTCTTTTAAGGATTCTGGGTTTATAACCCCTGGAACAAGCCGTATCAATGAAGAAATTATGGCCATAACCGCAACATCGCCATCGGTTAAAATATAAGGACCAATTGAAATCTCATCCGCCTTCAGAACTTTTTTTATTCTCTCGTCAGTCCCTTCATAGCGGCCGCTTATAAAAATAATATTTTCAAAATTTCTTACCCAATTAACTGCGGTTTTCTGTGTAAATTGTTTCCCTTTAGCCGAAAGCAAAACTAATTTTCGCTTTCCCCGACGCTTTCGGTTGGGACTCCGACCTTTTCGGGCATCGGAGTTAACAATATTTTCCACCGCCCTCAAAACAGGCAAGGCCGACAAAACCATTCCGGCTCCTCCGCCGTACGGCCGATCATCGGTTTTTTTATGCTTGTCCATGGAAAAGCGCCGAAGGTCGTGAGTTTTTATGCGAAATAGTTTCTTTTTTAGACCGCGCTTAATTACTGATTCGTTGAAGTAGGAATCAAATATATTGGGAAAAATTGTAATAATATCAAATCGCATGCATTAAATAATAAAACAAAAAGGGCGTTCGTACAAACACCCTTTTTTAATCCATTTTTAGTTTCAAGACTAAAGCTTAAGATCTTCTACCGCTTTGTCAATCGATTCGCCTTCTTCTTTTGATTCGCCTTCTTCTTTTGATTCGCCTTCTTCTTTAGGTTTTCTTGTTGAACCGTCGGGTTCAACAATTTTCAAATTGACACGGGCATTGCTCTTAATGCCTACTATGCGTAAAAGAGAACGAATGGCCTGGGCAGTGGAGCCTTTCTTGCCTACGACTTGACCCATATCCATTGGATCGACTTTTAAAGTAAGAAGAACTCCCATTTCGTCTATTTTTCTTTCAATCTTCACATTATCCGGATTATCAACAATAGACTTCACGAGATATTCCAGAAATTCTTGATCTTTTTCCATAAACTAATTAAACCAATCGGTGTTTTCTTTTTCTTATTCGACCTTTTTTGTTTTTTCTGAATTACTTATTTTCTTTATTTTCTTTCGGCTGTTCAATTTCTTCTTTTGGCTTCTCAGTTTCTTTCCCTGACGCTTCAATCGGGGCTTCAATTTCCGATTCAATTTTTTTATCCGATTCAGCGTTAGGACTTTTGGCGGTTTCTGTCGAAACTTCAGCCGCCGTCTCTTTCACTTTTTTCCCGGCAACATCTTTAGTTTCTCCTTTTTTTACTTTCTTTTTCTTATGAACGCTTTTCTTGCGACCCTCTATTATTCCCGCTTTGATAAAAAGGTTGTAAACGGTGTCCGTCGGCTGTGCTCCATTTTTCAACCAATATTGGGCCTTTTCTTTTTTAATATTGAATTCCTTGCTATTAGGGTTTAACCATCCAATATTATCAGTATAGCGCCCATCAACTTTAGAGCGTTTTTCGGAAACTATAATACGAAAAGCTGCTTGATGTTTTTTGCCTATTCTTCTTAATTTAATGGCTAACATGGTTTCAGCATCATATATTCAATTAACTTATTAGTCAAGAGAAGAATAAAAGGGCGGGGTTGAAGTTCGGCAACTAAAAATTTTTTGTTTTCAACTCAAATTTTTAGGCCGAGCCATCAACTTTGTAATTTTAGTGAAAGCACTTTAGATGTACCATCCTCTTTCATCGTCACGCCGTAAAGAACATCAGCAACCTCCATCGTAGCCCGATTATGAGTAACTATAATAAATTGTGTCTTTTTAGAAAATTCTTTTATGAGGCCTGAAAACCTCTTGGTATTGCTCTCATCAAGAGCCGCGTCTATTTCATCCAAAACCAAGAACGGCGGCGGGCTAATTGATATTAACGAAAAAAGAACGGCGATGGAAACCAAGCTTCTTTCTCCACCAGAAAGCATTTCTAAACTGTTTATTTTTCTTTTCGGCAAAGTAATTTCTATTTCTATCCCGGACTTCACTTCTTTTTCTTCCTCAGACGCTTCTACTAAAACTTCAACCTCTGACATAAATTCGGAGCGTCGGAGTTCATCCGTCTTAGTGTCTTTTTTACTCTTAGTCCGTGGTTCATAATTTTTAATTTTTAAACTGGCATTTCCACCTGAAAACATCATCCGGAAAAATTTATTAAACTCCTCGTTTATAAAACGCAAAGAACTGTTAAACTCTGAATAAATTTTATCGTTTAATTCTTTTATAAGGTTTTTGAGATCTGCTGTTGCCTTTTTAAGGTCGGCTGATTGTTCGGCAAGAAAATTATAATGTTCTTCCACTTCGTTAGTTTCCTTAATAAGCGATTCATCTATTTCTCCAATTGCCGCAAGTTCGCCCCGAAGTCGGAATATTCTCTTTTCCGCATCAGCTATTTCGCCTTCACTCATTGGCTCTGCTTCTATACTTTCAAAATCTTCAATGCTCTTGCCGGTTTGTTTAAATTGATTTTTTAAGTCCTCCAGCCTCAAATCAAAACGCTCGCTCTCAAAAAGAATTTTATTTGTTTTCTCTTCAAGATTTCTCAATTCTTCTCTTTTATTCTCTGCTGTTTCAAAAAACTTACGGAAACGGCTATTAAACTCTTCAAAATTTTTTGCGACTTCCGCTTCTTTATTCCTTAAAGAATTCAGCTCTTTTTCTAGTTCTTCGAAGCCATTTAATAATTTATCTTTTATTTTTTTTAATTCCGAGATTTCGCCGGACTTTATATTTTTTGTTTTTTCCGGATTCAGAAAATTTTCTATTT
>SDBT01021320.1_pt1 | contig 10132 bp, 25 predicted proteins | sample 2277101 | NCBI WGS metagenome assembly SDBT01 (sample SAMN10404973, study PRJNA504765) | marine sediment metagenome | isolation source: marine sediment core GS10_PC15, 103 cmbsf | place: Arctic Ocean: Southern Knipovich Ridge | collected 2010
CGACTAACTGAAATTGGAGGAACTATGACAAACTTGTATAACACTAAACTCATTACCCTGGCATTGAGTGAAATACAGACAGACCTGGCGAAAGCCGGCGTGGCTGGTTGCAATAGCCGAAGCGAGGGCTGAATGATTAAACTTGTTGGGATGGTTTTTGAGAGTATTGAGAAAGAGGTGATCGCTGCATCTGCTGCGGTAAATATGGCAAAAAAGGATGTCGTTGGCCAACACGCCCAAATCTATCTGCGCCTGGAAGAAACCGAGGCCACTTGAATAAAATAAAGGATTGGCTTGTTGCAGTCAATGAGGCATCAGGATGATTTTCGTAGATGCGATAATAGCAATTATTGTAGCAACCCTCTGGTGCTGGGCATCCTGGGAGCTGATCGATTATCACTATACCAATATACAGAATGCTACACGATATCAAATTCTACTGCTCCTACTCTGGATAACCGGGCTACTTTCTATTGCCCGTATATTTTTCACAACCCACCCATTCCCTCGTGGATTACTTTGATTGATACATATACATACATGACGAGCCCTGGCGCGCAGAGATTTGCGCTGGCTGGCGGGCTCGGGATCCTGGCAATTGCCGATCCACCTGAACCGTCTAAACTGTGGAGAGGGTATAGTAATTATTCTGGCAGTATCCAGCACCAATTACTAAATCGCTGCGTAAAATGTTGCCGATCTTTCAACTCGTGGGACCCGATATTACTTAGGCCAATCGAATTCTGCCCAGCCTGCGGTGGAGATGGGATGCGTCAGTGAAATCTTTCAACCGGCCAGATGCTGCATCCGCTTACATGGATGAAGTAGCTGAGAATATTCACAAAAACAATCCATTCTTCCAATTCACTTTACGTACCGGCACCATGAATAAGAACCGCAACATATATACGGGCAGTGTTTTTACCCCCTTCGAAAACCCTAGCGGTAATGTGCGTGTTGGTACTTTGCGCGGGATAAAGTTCGAACACGATCTGAACCCTGCTGGCTTCACTACAAAAGTCTATCACCAGCAAGGCGTCTTCGCCCGGAAGATTAGCCCGGTATTTCTCATGCAATCCAGAACCGCACGGGACCAACTTGGCTTCCCCACGTACCGAGAAATCATCAATGCAGAATTCGAGATGCTGAATTAGTGAAATTCTACTTCATCACAACATCTTACCGGATAAATGCTATCGACCATACCCCAGTTGTTGAAAACAAAGCAATAAATATGCACCCAATCACCTGGCTATTGAAAGCCGGTAAGGGCTATGTGGTCCTTTTCTATGCCGAGATAACTTATTTACAATACGAGGAATTCAATGAAATCAGTTAACATATTATTTGACGGCCCACCACACGAAGAAGAAAGCGGCCAATATAATGCCGGGTTTCTTGGAGTCCGCAACTCCGCAGACCTCCCTATCAAAATTGGTGAATGGATTATGCGTGATGATGGGAACTACGCACTGCGGATAAGTGAATCCGATTTTGCACAGCCTTTATTAGATGAATCCGATCCACCGGAGGGCGGTTCGGGCGTGCCCGTAAAGGGCGCCCCATCCAGGGATGAGATCGCATTGGACCTGCTGAAAATAATAATTACCGAGATCCACGAGCCTGCAATGAATATGAAGGCGAACATGTGCGCCGGGCTTACAAACTTGCCGACGAAATGATCAAGGCCTCAAAGACTTGACTGAATACGTCGTCGAATCAGGATTCGAACTACCTCCCAGGCGCAAAACAATTTGCATCGATTTTGTCTACCCATTTAGAAAAATGGTTCTAGGCGATTCATTTTTCACAACCCTCAAACCAGAAGAATTTTTAAATCGACCAGGTAAATCCAGTTCACTGGCTGATTACCTCGATGATAAAATCCGGCGTAAAGCCCGCCAGTACCGGCGCGAAGATCCATCATTCCATGTAGAGATCAGATACCGGAATATGCTTGAACACAACGAAGTTGGGCTGAGAGTTTGCGGGTAGAAAAACCGGAGTTATAATGGATAGCCACCACATTGTATTTTTGAACGTCAGTAGTTTTATCGGCATCAGTCCCGGCGCCGAGCACTATTATGGATCACTGCAATTTGACAGCGGATTCGACAATAAGTATAAGGAACGTCGGGTTATCAGGCTTGAGCATAAATTGTCCCGTGGAGAAGCTCGGCACCTTAATCTCAAAAATGAAATGCGAATCCCTGGCATGGGCAATGCCTATAATGTTGGCGAGAAATCCGAAAACTTTGCGAGCGAACAGCAACTCATCGATGTGGCTATAGCAAAATATAAGGAGGTCAATCCAGGTGCTTTATTCCTGGTAATTGGCGAACCGGGAACACTGGATCCCTTTGCGGTGATTGCTGGTGATGACGAGGCAGTAATGGGAGAAGCCAACCGGTTGTTTGAGGAATTTGAGGGGCTGGAGCGCGACAACCGTGGAGATCTTCCTAAAGATCTACGCCCTGTTGCAGATGCTATTGAACTGGAATGGCACGATCTATTACAAACTTATTGGGCTCCAGTGCTACGCAATAAACTGGGTAGGAAAAATGCAATCTGACATGGAATTAATTGAGGCTGTAGCATTGCGCCAATTTCGCCAATCGCCAGAAGGCTTAAAAATCAGAGCCAACACCACCGCAGTCGAATATGAGGTGATTTTGGACGACGCATTCCGAAAAGTAAAATCCAATTTAATGGTTCAATTAATAAATAGCGCTGCCATGGTTGATATAATAGAGGGAAAACTTAATACTTTAGATCCAGGTGAAAATAAATGACTAACACCACAAGAGTCGGAGAAAATTCATGAGTGAGAAAATGAAAAAACTAGCATTGGGCATCGAAATCAAACAAAAAGAGTTGTCCCTGATTGCCAAGAATGAATACCCTATCGGCACTATTGTAGATGTTGAGATCTGGGGGCATAAAGCCGTGAGGCTGGAAGTGACCGGGCATGCTGAGAACTGGTGGAGCAGTGCCGGGGAGATTTACGGCGTCAATGTGATTACTGAAAAGAATCGCACATTCAATCCAGCCAACGATAAAACCGTTATGGTCGCGACAGCGCGAACAAATGCAACCAGCCACGCCGGCAACCATTCAAGGTAGGCGACGAAGCTTGCGTCCCAGGTATACCCGGTCATATCTCGATGCTCAAATCGTTCGGTACGATTAAAATAATCGAAGGGCGGTACGCAACGGTGGTCATAACATATGGTCGGCAGACCGGAAAGTGGGTCGGCGACATTTCAGAATTGACCCGACGCGGAAGATCTGCAAAGGAAAGGGCGAACGATGAGACATAGTTACATGGCACTGGTAATGATCATAATACTGATAATGGTATCAAGCCTGCTGAGGTACTGGTGATCGGCATTGAAGTGAGGATCTTCACTGCCCGAGTGGATGGCGGTGCAGCAGCTTTGGCGGCCGGCTACGAGCATGGCAAGCTGTTTGAAGACCAGGCCCCTATCCGCAGCGCAATCGACAAATTCTGTCGAGATCACTTTGGCAAACATTGCCTATCACCAACGTAAAAGATTTTGGATTAATCGAATTATGGGACGACCGGGCCATCCAGGTAATCCCCAATACCGGCATCCGTGCGGATGGAGAGGTTTGAAATGACAATAGAGAAGATTTTAAAAAAACACTGGCCGAAAAGATACTACACCCCTGAGCAGACATATCAACAGAAATGCAAAGGGATTGATGACCAGCGAAGCGTTGATATAAGTAAAACCGCCAAAGCAATCAAATCTCTGGACAGGTGGGTTAGCGTTGAGGAGGAGTTGCCGAAGACCTACGCAAATCTAGAAATTTGTTATGATGGATTCGATGCCCTACTAACAAAGCACGAAAATCAATATTGCTTTGGTTTCTATAATGGATCAGGGAATTTTATGAAAGAGATTAAAACGCGCAATCTACTTATTGAACAAGACGTATTGGCTTGGCGATACCACATACCATTTCCACAAGAAGATATTAAAGTGGAGGTCAAAACACTAGATGAATTTCTACACCCACCTGGAGGCAATGATGGATAAGCCCGACGATCTAAAAAAGTGGCAGCAAGCCGCACTGGAGCGCTGGGCGAAGTTGAAGGGATGCAAGGTCGGTGATTTAATTGAAAACTTTGCAGAAACCGACGAGGGAATGATAAGTGGATTCTACTACAATGATGATAAATGCATTAAAGCCATCGACCCCATCTTCGTCCATACCCTGATAAAAGCGCTGGATGCTGACTCTAAATATCCTATATTTCGCGGTCATTTGCGAAACATCGTTTTCAAGGCGCTGAATGAGCAAGGAATTGAAGAGGTAAATGTGAACCAAGCCCAACAATCTATTCAATGTGCCGAAGTCGACCAGATACTTGAAGCGCTTTATACAATGGGAGGGGAATGATGGAACCGCAGAATGGCACAATGGTCTATTGGAGATTCAAAACAAGTAATCCTACACCGTGGAGATTTGGTTACGTTTCTCAAGTAACATCAGGATTGATCCGTATGGGATTTTGGAATGGAGATACTACACGCGGCCCCGTGGTTGACCCTGAAGAAACTGAATGGAAAGAGCACAAATGATATATCTAAAATCCGTAATTAAACGATTTGCGGGCTGGATATTTTGGGAAACCGATATTCCATTGGGCTGTTCAGCACCCTATATACTCGGCCTTTCAATAGGTCGTATGCCGCATAAAGTAGAACCCCACCCCAATGAATCAGAGGGAGCAGCAGATGAATGAGCGTAGGCAGCATAAAGAAAAACGATATTATCTTAGATCGGCAAAAGCTAACGAGAACTTTGTCAAGCACCCCGATAAAGCAGACTTAATTCGTGACAACCGCTCCGGCAATGAGCGCAGAGTACTGGGGGAGAGGCGAGTAAATCCTATGACCGTTATAGAGGCAATAACATACAAACGCCGCCAACAGGAGGAACGACGTGATGGATAAGTTGAAACCGTGTCCGTTTTGTGGCAATCAAATGGACGAACGTGAAAATGGAACACTAACCCATTTTATAGGGCCAAAACGTGATAAATGTATATTAGGTGGGATAATATTCAAACATGGTGGTTGGAACAACCGCCCAATTGAAGACGCCCTCACCGCCCGTAAATATCTGGAGCAGCCCTGAAAGGCGGTGAATGATGGAATACAACATAAAATCAATGGCACAAGCAATAAGCCTAGTAGATAATCCACCTATAAATGAAGTTGACGGAGTTTGTGGCGAGTGCAATAGGCCGTTAAGAATGGGAGAAATAACCCATCCGTGGTATTGTACTACGTGCGGAGTATTTCTTAAAGATGAACAGGTAACGACGGATGAAAAATGTCCTTTTTGTAAAAAAGAGGCACTTTCGGTTGGAGGCGCCCCGATCAACAATTACGGACCGCCAAAATATAATGAATAGAGGCCAACCATGACTGACGAACTGATTACCAAAGCATGGGCAGGGGTGAAGGGGCATGAGATTTGCGAGTGTACAACACCCGAAACTAACAGGAGATCATTTTTTCACCCGGAAATATGTTTCGAGTGCAAGAGGATATCGACTTGGGATGTTAGTAGAATCAACTATTCACTCCTGCGCGATCTGGCTATGGCGGTTGAGGATGAATACGAATATTTCCGGGAGTTATTACTAATAATGGGTGTTAACCCAGAAATGCAATTAGGTCCGGCCAAGCAAGATAATACAATGGCAATCCACACCGCCTCAGAAGACCAGATGAAACAGGCACTTTTGGGGTACATCAATCAAGGAGGGGGGTTTAAGAGTGAGAATGATGATACCTAACCTATTTCAATCCGCTGGTAACAAGGATTACGGCAACCCGCCGTATCCAGATTACGATACATCGGGGGCTACATTCAGCCATGATCATCTTTATCGCTACAAGCTATGGAGGATCCGCGCTAACGCAAAAAAGATTCTCGGTTTCATTATGCTCAATCCCAGTACCGCTGATGAAATTGACAACGATCCGACTGTGGCCCGGTGCTTGCGCCGGGCCTATAATCTTGGTTACGATGGGCTTATTATAGGCAATATGTACGCATTCCGCACAACGTCACCAGTTGAACTGGCTGAGGCTGGCTATCCCATTGGACTTGAGAACGACAGGTATTTGAGAGGCATGGCGGAAATCTGCTCAACTATAGTATTGGGCTGGGGCTCGCATGCAAAAATAATGAGGGAAATAGAAGTGGTAAAACTGATAAGATCAATCAATCCCAATCTATGTCATTTGGGATTAACCAAAGCCGGCCAGCCGCGTCACCCGCTATACATAGCATATGATGTTGAACCAATTAAATACGAATACAAAGGAGATTAATGGGGATAATAATTGACAATTTTGCAGGTGGCGGTGTGAGATCGTAGGATTAATTCATGGCTCCTTATTTGCAGGTATCGGCGGTTTCGATCTTGGCTTCAAACGTGCCGGCATCAAAACGATTTGGGATGTTGAGATCGATCCATATTGCCAAGCGTTATTAAGAAAGAACTTTCCAGAAACGGAGATTTATTCAGATGTCAGAAAAGTCGGAAAGCACAACCTCAAACCAGTTGATATCATCTCAGGGGGATTCCCCTGCCAGGATATTTCAGTGGCAGGAAAACAGGCCGGGATTGACGGAGCCAGGTCCGGTTTATGGTCAGAGTTCCATCGCATTATTGGCGAATTACGACCCCGATTCGCAGTTATTGAAAACGTGCCAAACCTCGTTACTCAGCATGACGGGCGATCATTCACAAGAGTCATTACCGATCTTGCCGAAATCGGGTATGATGCTGAATGGCAGATTATATCAGCAAACGATATTGGTGCGCCACACCTCAGAAAAAGAATCTGGATTATGGCCTACCCCGGATCAAAGGGGATTCACAAACGACGGGAGCCTGGAAATGCTGGCCAGCAAAGTAGTCGGCAAGGCAGAATTTCAGGGAATGGCATACAGAGCCGGGGCAAAGAAAAAGGAAGCCAAATACCCAACTCCAACAAATTCAATGATGACCACGGCAGATATGGAACAAGCGAGGAAATCCGGAGACGACCCAAAGCGCCCAACATATCAAGAAGCGAAAAAGTTATGGCGATCGCCAGGAGCGGCACTGATAAATCCAAACTCACGGGTGAAGAAATTGACGGGGCGGACGCCTCAAGACCCACAAGTGGGGTTAGCGGATCAAGTTGGTGGGCAATTGAACCCGACGTGGGTAGAGTGGCTCATGGGATACCCCGAAGGGTGGACCGACTTAAGGGACTCGGGAACGCAATTGTCCCTCAAATAGCAGAGATAATTGGAAGGCAACTCAGAATCGCCGCATCCAGCTAAAGCACTGGTGCGGGCTAATATGGGAGCGTCACTTGGATAAAATAAAATGCCCTGCATGCAGTACAATGGTAGTAATCTGTTTGGACGGGACGATATTTCTGCACTATGAACCAAAGCAAAGAAGCAGTTCGGCCAAACATCAACCGTGAAATGCCGAATGAGCGGCAAGAAACCATGAGGCTGTTATGAAAACTAAATACGTATTAGGATTTCTATTTGACGATGACAAAGAGCGTGTCCTGCTGATCCTCAAAGATCATCCGGATTGGCAGAAAGGACGCTTCAACGGGATTGGTGGCATTATTGAAAAAGGCGAAGAACCAGGTGACGCAATGCATCGGGAGGCTATCGAGGAAGCCAGCGTTGATGATGTTGAATGGCATGAATACCAGATTATCCGCACCGATGATTACGAACTTTATTGCTTCAAGGCATTTGACACCGCCAGCCTTGAGGCTGCAGAAACAACTGCTCGCGAAGTAGTGACCTGGGCTTGGATCGACAACTTGCCGCGATGTGTGTCATACACCAGAGATTACCTTGATGCGGCGCTGGGCAGAAAAGAGTGGTAATTAACTTAAGTGAATTGGAGATAGCATGAGCGATGAAATCAGTGACCGAGAGAAAAAACTTGCTGAAGAAATGATGGCACTGCAGCATGCCATGCAAAGCGGGATCAAAATGCTTATGGAATATGGACTTGTGAGCCGTGATCCCAAGCATCTGCGCGTGGGACTCAATAGCTCGCTCGTATTCAATGGAACAGTTGTCAGACTGCTTGTTGAGAAAGGGATTATCACCCGTGAAGAACATGCAGCGGCCGCAGTTGCAGATCTGAAGGCCGAGGTAAAACGGTACGAACAAGAAATATCCGAGCATCTGGGCGGTGCCAACGTTTCGCTTATATAAGGTGCAATTTATTGATCAACCTGGAATCAGCCCTCTTGAATTATTACCGCGAAACCAACCCACTGGTTCCCCTATATCAGCGGACGGCTTATGCCATCAAAGCCGCCATTGCCAATGGGCTCCTTGAGCCTGGGGATATCATGCCGTCAACGAAAATATTAGCAGCTTTGTTTCAGATCAATCCAATGACAATCAGCAAAGCACTCCAGGATCTAAATAACCTTGGGCTAATACTTGGCGAGCGCGGGAAAAGATATATAGTAATCGATAATGCCGAGACTCTGGTGCAACTTGAGATTGAGCGAGATGTCAAAAGCCATACGTTGGGATATTTGACGAGCACCATGAAGCACTTCGGCATAACCAAGACCACTTTAAACCAGTGGCTGAAGGAGATCAATGTCAAAGACTGAAAAAATGGAGATATCAGTATTAGACCGGCTGAAATTCACGGCTAACTGGCTGGCCTGTAGCAGTCAGCCGCTGCGGCCGGATGAAATCGTTTTGGGTGGTAAGATTTATGAGGAGGGTAAAGCCATGTTGCTAGGCCCGGATGGACCACCGGTTGTAAAAATCCACGAGATCCCGATTAAGAAACTCAAAAAGAGCGACAATTCATTTGCGTTCGTATTCAAGGAGATAAAGTGAACAAAGTAGAAATATTCACAGCAGTAAGTCCTTTAATCGTCAATCAGGTCGGTGTTGAAGTTGGGCTCGTAACGCTTGATCAACACTTTGTTGAAGATCTTGGTGCCGACAGCATTGATGTAGTTGAATTGATCATGGCAACCGAAGAACATTTTTCTATCGAAATCCCTGACGAAGATGCTGAAAAATTGGCAACAGTTAAGATGCTCGTGAACTATATTTACGATCATCACGATCCGAATGCCAACCAAGTAGTGAGGGGCTCCATTGAATTAGGTAGGGTCATGGACAGTGCGCCAGACTCTCCCGCAACCGAACCGTTGAATGATAATAGTGTACGCATCTACATCGATAATACGATCACTCAAAAGCGGGGATATCAAGCCGACAAATCAAATAGCATCATGGCCAGAGAGACGGCGAAACACCAGGTTGAGGCACTACAGGTGATGCGCGAAAAGCTGTTTGGAAGCAGATTGCCATAATGCCCATCAGGATCCAGAGAAAACGCACGAATGGCTGGAAAATGCCGCCAAACACTATTTACGTTGGCCGTCCGACTAAATGGGGAAATCCACATAAACCGGAAGATTGGCACGGCTCAGTACATGAGGCAGTGAAGCAATACTGGTACATGATGCTGCCGCAGTATTTCGCAACCCCGGAGAAATTTGAGGAGCTGCGTGGCAAAGATTTAGCCTGCTGGTGCCCAATTCTGGATGAATACGGTAATCGGTTCCCGTGCCATGCTGATAGGTTGTTAACACTATTGGAGATAGAAGTACCATACTATGATAACATCAAAAATCGTACTACCACGCCGGGTAATCAAGCAACCGGTGCCCCACATCAATGCGAAAATCCGGCAGACGCTACAGCGGTATAACGATTTTAACAGGATAGAACCGGGGAGGTGGCAAATAGCATGATATTTTTACAACGCATGAGCCCAAGATGGGGTCTATTAGAACACCTTTATTTTAATCCAATTCCAATAATGACATCAAACGATTTCGATCCAATTTGTAATGAGGAAGGCATGTGTGCCTGCGGAATGAACGCAGCCATAATACATTGTCATCTAACTAGCAAAGAATATGAAATCCTAGTGAGGTGGATATTCGAGAGATTGAATTAAGGGCGTTAATATGATGGATTTTCTGATAATCGGGGCAGGTCGTAGCGGGACCACAAC
>SDBT01021321.1_pt1 | contig 10132 bp, 11 predicted proteins | sample 2277101 | NCBI WGS metagenome assembly SDBT01 (sample SAMN10404973, study PRJNA504765) | marine sediment metagenome | isolation source: marine sediment core GS10_PC15, 103 cmbsf | place: Arctic Ocean: Southern Knipovich Ridge | collected 2010
TTTTCGACGGATGTGATGGACTCCTTGGGTGCAATGGCCGATCTAGCTCACAGGTGCTGGGATGCGGCGACCCCGGCGGGGCAGCCGCAGACGGGTTCACAGGGTGACTTTTGCGGTACTGCCAAAAAACCATTTGACAAGAATCGTTACCGCTGGTAATATTGCATGGAACGGCCCAGTTATTTGAACACCACCGGTGGCAAAAAGTTACGGAGGTTTCAGCCCATGCACAACCAACGAAAGTCGGAGCACCTGCGCATCTTGCTGAAAGAAGACGTGCGCTTCCGCAATCTGACCACGGGCCTGGAAAGGTACCACTTCGTTCACCAGGCCCTGCCAGAGATAAACCGTGACCGCGTTGACCTTTCCACTACTTTGCTAGGCAAGCACCTGAGCGCGCCAGTGATCATCTCCTCCATGACTGGCGGCACTGAGGAGGCCGAGACGATCAACAAGAACCTGGCGATGGCGGCGCAAATTCACGATCTGGGCATGGGCGTCGGTTCGCAGCGCACGGCCCTGGAAGAGCCAGGTCTGTCTCACACTTACCAGGTGCGAGACGTGGCTCCCGACATCCTGCTCCTGGCCAACCTGGGCGCTGTGCAGTTGAACTATGGCTATGGCATTGAGCACTGCCAGCGAGCCGTGGAGATGATCGAAGCCGATGGCCTGATTCTGCACCTGAACCCGTTACAGGAGGCTCTCCAGCCAGAGGGCAATACCGATTTCTCAGGGCTGCTGGCCAAGATCGAGGAGGTCTGCCGCGGGCTGTCTGTGCCTGTGATCGTCAAAGAGGTGGGCTGGGGCATTTCTGAGGATATAGCTCGCAGACTGGCGGATGCCGGCGTGGCCGCCATAGACGTGGCCGGGGCTGGTGGCACCTCCTGGAGCGAGGTGGAGATGCACCGGGCCGTCAGCGAGATCTCTCGTCGTATCGCCGCCGCCTTCGCCGATTGGGGCATCCCCACCGCCGAGTCCATCCAACTCGTCCGGCGAGCCGCGCCTGAAGTAGCCTTGATCGCCAGTGGGGGCATCCGCACCGGGGTGGAGGTCGCCAAAGCCATCGCCCTCGGCGCCGACGCCGCAGCCCTGGCTACCCCCTTCCTACAGCCAGCTACCGTCTCCCCCGAAGCGGTAGGTGAAAAGATCAGGGAAGTCCTGGAGGAACTGCGCACGGCCATGTTTTGCGTGGGGGCTGGGAACCTCCAGGAGCTCAAGAGAGCCCCCCTGCTGAAAGCGTTCTAGGAGCAAACCACCATGAGTTTGGAAACGACCTTTGAGAGATACCTGCCCCTCATCGAGGCGGAGCTGCGGGAACCCTTCACTCCTCCCTATCCTCACCTCGCACCCTTCCATGGCATGATGCAATATCACCTGGGCTGGCTTGATGAGAGCTTTGCCCCCACCACGGGTAACGCAGGTAAGCGTGTGAGGCCCATTATGTGCCTCTTGACCTGCCAAGCGACCGGCGGCGATCCTGAGCAGGCCCTGCCGGCTGCCACGGCCCTTGAACTGGCGCACAATTTCTCCCTGGTTCACGACGACATCGAGGACCAGAGCGCCCTGCGGCGGGGTCGCCCCACCGTCTGGAAAGTCTGGGGCGTGCCCCAGGCCATCAACGTGGGCGACGGTCTGTTCGTCCTGGCCCACCTGGCCATGCAGCGCCTGGCCGATGAAGGTGTGCCTCCTCAGCGGGGGCTCAGAGCTCTTGAGACCTTCGACCAGGCGTGCCTGGCCCTCACCGAGGGTCAATACCTGGATCTGAGCTTCGAGACCCGCCTGGACGTTGACGTGGAGCAATACCTCTCCATGATCCGGGGCAAGACAGCCGCTCTCTTTAGCGCGGCCGCCCAACTGGGGGCCCTCGTCGCCGGGAGCGATCCCGCATCCATCGCCCGCTATCGTCGCTTCGGCCAGAACCTGGGCCTGGCCTTCCAGATCGTGGACGACATCCTGGGCATCTGGGGCGATCCGCAGGTGACGGGCAAACCGTCGGCCGACGACATCCGGCAGCGCAAGAAGACACTGCCCATCGTCCGGGCCTTTGAGGAAGAACGAAGAGCCGGAGGCAAAGGGATGAGGGAGACTTACCGGCGGGAAACGATTGGCGAGGAAGCTGTGGAAGCCGCGCTCAAGACCCTGGAGGACCTGGGGGCGCGCCACTTCGCGGAGGCAATGGCCAACGACTACTACCAGCAAGCCCTGGCTGAACTTGACGCCACAGGGCTGGAAAACGAGGCCCAAGACGATTTGAGAGAGCTAGCCGCCTTTCTGGTTGAGAGGACGTACTAAACTTATCGGACAAATTGGCTGACGAAGGTGAGATACCCCTGCCGACCACCTCTCCGGTTCCAGCGGTTGATGGATTTGCGGACGCGCTTCAGGCAGGCGATGATCTCATCCAGGGTAATGGGTCCCATGGAGAAATCTACCGGCTCACCCTTCTTATTGGAGAATGGCATCTCGCGTCCTAGCCGCCATTCGCACATCATCTTGATCAAGTCATAGACTTTGTCCGCCAGGGGATCCAGAGACGGTGGTGCAGTCTGGCGGCCCCTCGCCTCAGCTCAATACGCTCGGAGCAGGGCCTCGATGGCAGCCAGGGCCTCCCAGTCGGTCATCTCAGGATGATTGCGATACACCTGGGTGATGCCGAACTCAATGTTCTGCAAGACATCCTGGTAGCGCTCCTCGAAAGGCGGGCTCTGGTCCCTCCGTTCAGCGTCGGGTCGCACTATTAGTTGGGGCTGCTCTTCATCAGGTTCCCTCTGCCTTATCTCATCAGAGACCTTGGTGAATTCCATCAAGGGGATGGGGTTGTCATCGCCCCCCAGCGGCAGGTCTTGCTTCTCTTCGGGAATAGCGTCCACGTTAACGATGCCTGCTAAAACAAATTTCCCGCCGACGTCCCAGTGAGGTAGAGGGTGCATGAGGAGTTCCCTCACCTTTTCCAGGTTGATGACCACCGTAGGGCAACGGGGGCAGAACCATCCTATATCGCCGCCGCCAATGATGAAGTCATCAGTGACCTCTTCCTTGCCTCACCACCGCCTGAACCTCTTGAAGCCGGGCTTCCTCCCTCTCCAACTCAAGGCAAGAACCTCTCGAAAACCTCGTTTCCAAGCAATCTCCCTCGCGGTGTAAGCCGTACCCTCTCAGCTGTAACCTCGACCAACCCGAGTTGCTCCAGATCCCCCAGCTCGCTCTCGTACAAGCTCGCCAGCCGTTCACCAAACCGCCTGGCGAACCTTTCGAATCCAACCCCCTCTTCCACCAGCCTCAGCCCCAGGATCATCGTGTCTGCTATCTCAGTGGCTCGATCAATGTCCTCTGAGTGGGCGCGGGGTTCCACACCTAAGTCGAGGCGAGCGACATATTCCGCGGGCGAAAGGAAATTGTGCCAACGTTGGCCGCCAAAGTGAGAATGCGCCCCCGCCCCGAAGCCAAGATATGGCTGGTTGCACCAGTAAGTGAGATTGTGCCGACATCTGCGATTTGAGATTTGTGATTTGCGATTTGAGCTTCGCCCCGCCCAGTTCGAGATCTCGTAGTGAACATAGCCCGCCTCGGCCAGCATCTCCTCAGCCAAGATATACATATCAGCAGCCAAGTCGTCGTCGGGAGAGGGCATCTCGCCACGAGCCACTTGCCGCGCCAGAGGGGTGTGCTCCTCCAGGGTCAGAGCGTAGAGGGAGAGATGGTCGGGCTGCAAGTTGAGGGTCTGTCGAAGGCTACTTTGCCACAACTCAAGGGTTTGATGGGGGACGCCGTAGATGAGGTCGAGGTTGATGTTGGCAAAGCCAGCCCGGCGAGCCAGGTTATAGGACTCGACGGCCTCAGCAGCAGTATGGATGCGCCCCAGGAGGCACAACGGCCCATCGTCGAGACTCTGGACGCCCAGGCTGAGGCGGCTGACCCCCAGATTCAGCAGGCCAGCCAGGTAGTCGCTATCTACGGTGCCGGGGTTGGCCTCGATGGTGATCTCGACGTCATTGGCCATTCGAAATGCCTGGCGAAGGGCCGACAGCACCTCCTCCAAAAGCGAGAGGGGCAACACCGTCGGCGTCCCGCCCCCAAGATAGATCGTCTTAGCTTGCAGGGAAAGCCCCTCGCCGACCAACTCTATCTCCTTCGCCAGGGCTTGCACATAGGGTTCAAAGAAGTATTCCAATCCGGCGTAGGAGTTGAAGTCGCAGTAAGCGCATTTTGATCGGCAGAAAGGAATGTGTACGTAGACGCTGACAACATCCATAGTTATTCGCTCCGGGGTATCTGGACGCCAGGCTCCATTTCACCGTGTAAAGGATAGCACAAGGCGGGTTTGATGTCAAGAGCGTTGGGCAAGCATTGTTGCCTCTAACGGCTTCCTGTGCTATACTTCTGGGGTAAAGATTCAAACAGAAGAAAGGGCTGAGGAACATGAAAGTAGTGACGACAGAGGAGATGCGCCGGGTCGAGAGGGAAGCCGATGCGGGAGGGCTAACTTATGCCACAATGATGGAAAACGCCGGGCGAGCCGTAGCGGAAGCCTGTCAACGGATGGGGGTAGCGGATAAACGGATACTGGTGCTGGTTGGTCCGGGCAACAATGGAGGTGACGGGCTGGTGGCCGGCCGATATTTGCACGACGCTGGCGTTCATGTTACCTTCCATATCTGGAAGCGCCGCACCGAGGGCGATGAGAATTTTCGTCTGGCAGCCGAAATGGACATTCCCACCCTCTGGGCCGAAGAAGACGCTGGCTTTGCCGCGCTGCGCCGCCTTCTGGGCGAGTCCGACGTTATCATTGACGCCCTACTGGGCACAGGGGTCGCGCGGCCAATAGAGGGATCGCTCAAGGAGATATTGACTGTGGTCGGGGAAGAACTGATGAGAAGAAGGGAGGCAAAGAGGAAAGAGCCCCTTTTCTCACCCTCGCTTCCCTCCTTTGCCGCTTTGCCCCCTTGCCCTGTTCTCGTCGCCGTGGACGTCCCCACAGGGCTCAACTGCGACACGGGAGCCATAGATCCAGCGACCGTCCCCGCCGACCTGACGGTAACATTCGGCTTCCCCAAGCGAGGCCAGTTCCTCTTCCCCGGCGCTGAGTACGTGGGCCAGTTGATCGTCGCCGACATCGGGATACCGCCGCATTTGGCCGACGATGTCCAGGTGGAGTTGGCAACGCCTGAAATGGTGAGAGGTCTCCTGCCTCCCCGGCCTTTGGGAGCTCACAAGGGCACCTTCGGCAAGGCCCTGGTGGTGGCTGGGTCGGTCAACTACACTGGGGCGGCGTACTTAGCCAGCGCTGCGGCTACACGAGTGGGAACCGGCCTGGTCACCTTGGCCCTGGCGGAGAGCATCCATCCTATCCTGGCCTCCAAGCTCAGCGAGGTCACCTTCCTCCTCCTGCCCCAGACTTTGGGCGTCCTCGTCCCCGACGCGATCAAAGTCTTGGGCGAGAGGATCCCGGATTACGATGCCCTCCTCCTGGGGCCGGGGCTGGGTCGAGAGAAGGAGACAGTGCAGTTCGTGCAGCAGTTGTTGAATGTGGAACCAGGCAGAAGTGGCCGCATCGGTTTCCTGGCCAGCGAGGAGGTCAAGGTGAAGAAGCTCTCACTGCCGCCGTTGGTGATAGATGCCGATGGCCTGAACGCTCTGGCCGATACCCCCAACTGGTGGGAACAGCTTAAGGGCCCGGGCGTCCTCACCCCCCACCCGGGCGAGATGTCCCGGCTGACGGGGCTCACAGTAGGCGAAATCGAGGCCGACAGGCTAGGAGTGGCGCGGCAGATGGCTGAGAAGTGGCGCCAGGTCGTGATCCTGAAAGGGGCCTACACCGTTATCGCCGACCCTGAGGGAGGAGTGGTCATCAATCCCTTCGCCAACCCGGGCCTGGCCACGGCAGGCAGCGGCGACGTGTTGGCAGGGGCCATCGTCGGCTTCCTGGCCCAGGGCCTAGCACTCTTCGACGCCGCCCTGGTCGGGGCCTACGTTCATGGACTGGCAGGGGAACTGGTGCGCAAGGAGCTGGGAGGGGCGGGGATGGTGGCTGGCGACCTCCTGCCCCTACTGCCCAAAGTCATCAGACTCCTGTCGTCAGGCGGGTAGAGATGGGAGTTTCCTGTGGGGAAACCGCCTGATAAGAGGCATTAGACATGAAACGCAAAGAGCCATCCTGTTTCCAGGATGGCTCAACAGTTTTAGCCAAGGCGGATAGCGGCCCATACCTGAGCCGCTGCGCCCTTTATTCAGAATACTGCGAATGGAAATGAGCCTCTGTCAGCCTGCGCGTTGGCGCTATCGGCTCCACCCGCTTGTTAGGCCGCTACCTCTGTGACCAGAGCGGATTTCTCTACCGCCTTTCCTATCTCATATAGGAAATCTGGGGACATATCCGCTCCATTATCCCACACTATAGTATCCAAGTCTGGATTGACCCAAACGGTCTTGAAATAGTTGATGTCTTTCAATGGCTCAAAGATTTCCCCATCCAAATGGGGCTCTAGGTCAGCTAGCCTTACATTCCCATCTTCAAAAGACAGCAGCAATTTATATTCGGATACATATGTCACACTTTTCACTAAACGCATGTTGCTCCCCCTATTCCAGAGGTGGTATCTTCCGCAATGGCTTTTTCGCCATAGCCAGTTGCCAGTCTTCCATCAACTCGTCTCGATGCTCAAAGGCCCACTCTAGAACCAACGCAATTACTCGCTTGGGTAAGCGTCCCTCAATAAGTTTCAACTCGGAGATAGAGAAGACTCCCGTCTGACCTCCATACTTGGCATGGAAATGCGGTATCCCGTGCTCTTTGTAATATATTGCGACAACGATACCGAAAAACCTGCTAATCTCTGGCACAACAATGTCTCCCCATGCAACTGCTTGTCAGGCCGCCTTCTGATAGCCTATTCAAAGTCCTTTGGGTCAAGACTGCATCCACCCAAGTCGTATTCGTCAAACACGTGTTCTGCTATCGAATAGGGTGGGCCACTATAGTTTCGAGAATCCTCCTGGCCGAGCTTGATTGCCACGATGACTCGTGTACCAATGTCGGTGCAGCGCCACTTTCCAGAAGCGGTATAGAATTCCATGCCGATTTGGAAATCTTCTTTTCTCATCGCTGTTGATTAGAGTGCCTGCGTCATTTCTGCACTGCCTGTTAGACCGTGCACAGCTGGCAGCATTTGCAGTGCTTCACCATGTCTTCCAGTTACATTCGCGTTCATAGTGCACTGGCTCTTTGCCGCGTCCCCACAACAGCATTTGCTTGGCAAATCTGCGTCGCGCTTTCGACAGTTGCCGTTTCCAATAGCGACCAATGTATGGATTAGGCCAACGACATTGCCAATGCGGTGGTTTGTCTTTCTCTCGTCTACCCATTCTTCTTGTTTTTGGCCTGAAGGATATGGCTCGTGCTCTTGCAGTGTGGCGGCCAAGCACTACCGGCCCTTGGTTGAGGACTTCGACTGAAAGTTCGGCCAGCAAGTTGCGCTGCTCAGTCGAAGCCCTCGCCCAAACGGCTGAAAGGGCAAAGCTCCCTGAAGGACGCTCAGCTTTAGGGCGCTTTTAGGGTCCTTTGCCCTTCCAACAACCCGGCAATGGTTCAACAACACCCAAGCGGGAGACCACTTGTGAGAAGACGGCAGATAATCGAGGTGAGCTAGGCCTCAGCCTCGGCCTCAATCTTAGCCTTGCCCTTGCCCCTTTCCTCTTCCAGCTTGGCCATCATCTCCTCTTTTTTCTCGGCCATTGCCTCCTTGCCTTCGGCGATGGCCTCCTCGATTCGCACCTTCTGCTCCTCCAGAAGAATCTGGCTCTTCTCCCGAAACTCTTCGGCCAATTCATCGGCCTTGCCTCTTAGCTCGATGCCCTTCTCCCTGAGTTGCGCCTGGGTCTCCTCGCCGGATTGAGGGGCCATGAGCAAGCCTGCCGCGAACCCCACCAACCCGCCGACGATAAGTCCGGCCACAAACCAGCCACTCCCACTGTCATTAGACATTGTCAATCCCTCCTATTTCAAAGATTTTAGTCGCGCGCTCTACTCACTGCGCCTACTTCGCCATTTGGTCAACGTCCGTATTGCCCTCTTCACCCCAGATGCATAACTGACCACCTTGATTACCGGCGACACTACGGTGTCGCTCACAAAAGTGGCCGTTCCACGCACGGTATTGACCGTCTCGCTCACGTTATTGACCGCCTCGTTCGTGGCATCGAGGATCGGCGTTATCTTCTTCTCCAGGGTCTGGATCAACCACCAAAGCATGCCGATGACCACTCCCAACAGCAGCATCACCACGATGGATTCAAGGGCGAGGATGATAACGGAGATGTCTCGAATGATGGCAGTTGCTTCGTCATGGGTGAAGAGCAAATAGCACATCACGACCAGCAGCACTATCACCACCACCAGTATACCGCCAAGAGCTACCTGGAACTTCTTCTTCTCGGACTCGTTCACGTTGCTCTCTCCTTAAAACAGGATTAGCCTTAGTGCAGATTACGCATCATTATATCACACGCTCACCAGATAGTCAAAACGCGATCAAAGCTGCCATGTCTTTTGCCACTTAGCCAGGAACAGGAGCAGCAAAGACCCCACGGTTCCTTCCAAAACGTGGATCTGGCCGATCATCAGGATGTCCAGCCCCACGAAATCTCCTGCCAGCTCGCCTATCGCGAAGCCCAGCCAGCAGGCCAGCAGATAGATCAGCAGGTCCCTGGCACTCCCTCCCTGCCACAGGTTGAAAAAGGCAGCGTAGGCACTGGCGATGATCAGGGATAGGACCAAAGGAGGCGAGAAAAGTATCTGCATTTTAACTGATTATCCCCCCACCGAGCACGATCTCATCTTGATAGAAGACGACGCCCTGCCCCGGCGTGATGTCCCGCTGTGGCTGGGCGAAGGTCACTCGCGCCCGGCCATCTTCGAGTGGAATTAGGGCAGCTTCGGCTTCGACAGCCTGGTAGCGGATCTTAGCCGTGATCTCCAGAGGCTCCTGAGGAATCTGCCCAGAGATGTAATTAACGTCTGTGGCCACCAGTTCCTGTCGCCCCAACTCCGCCCTGATGCCCACCACCAGCGCGTTGCCAGCCACGTCAATCTGCATGACGTAGAGAGCCTCCGGAGCAGCGATGCCCAAGCCCTCCCGCTGGCCGATGGTGTAGAAAGGCAGCCCCTTGTGCTGACCGATGGTGCGCCCCGCCGTATCCAGGATGGGGCCGGGCCGAATGGTCTCCGGCGCCTGGGCCTGCAAAAAACGGCGGTAATCGTTATCCAATAGAAAGCAGAGGTCCTGGCTTTCAGCCCTGTCAGCTACCGCCAGACCCCGCTGACGAGCCATAGCCCGCACCTGCTGCTTGGTGTAATCGCCCAGAGGCAAGAGGAGATGCTGAAGCTCCCTCTGCCCCAGCATGTAGAGCACATAGGACTGATCTTTCCCAGCGTCGCAGCCCTTGAGCAGTTGATAACCACCGTTCACCTGCCGTACTCTGGCATAGTGCCCCGTGGCCAGATACCGGGCATCCAGGGCCAGGGCACGACGGAGCAGGAGATCGAACTTGATGCGGCGGTTGCAGGCCAGGCAGGGGTTGGGGGTGCGCCCGCGAGCGTATTCCGCGATGAAGAGGTCAACGACTTCCTTCTTGAATTCCCGTTCGTAGTTGATCAGGTAGAAAGGGATGCCCAGGACGTCGCAGACACGGCGAGCATCTTCCACGGCTTCGGGGGAGCAGCAGCGATTGGTTGAGCCGCCCTGGCCCTCCTCAGCCCACAGGCGCATCATGACGCCGATCACGTCGTAGTCCTGCTCCACCAGAAGAGCCGCCGTGGTGGAGCTATCCACCCCGCCGCTCATGGCTACTGCGACCCGGCTGCTCTCCCCTGGCTGCATCATCAATCATCCCCAAAACGTATCTTCTCAAAAAGTCGGGGGAGGACAAATCCAGCGCCGGCCGAGTAGGAGCGTAGCGACGTACCCTGTACTGACCGCCCTGTACTGACCGTACAGGACAGTGTACAGGACAATGTACAGGACAGTGTCGAGGCCAAGCGGGTTGTCGGTAGACCCGCTCGCATCCTGGGTTTCGATACGACCTGAAGGTCTACTCAACCGGCGGATGCTCGCTATGTCCCCTTTCCCCCCAAATA
>SDBT01021322.1_pt1 | contig 10131 bp, 10 predicted proteins | sample 2277101 | NCBI WGS metagenome assembly SDBT01 (sample SAMN10404973, study PRJNA504765) | marine sediment metagenome | isolation source: marine sediment core GS10_PC15, 103 cmbsf | place: Arctic Ocean: Southern Knipovich Ridge | collected 2010
TGAAGGTCGGAGCATTTTTAAGGAAAACTTTTTTTCGAGTTTTTTTAGATCTCTCAGCAGAAAGGGTGTGAGAACGAACGCGGCAACAAAAAGCCGGTATGCCGCTACCAGTAAAGAGTGCTCGGTACTGGCTTTTATAAAAATGACCGAAACAGAACAGGCAAAAGCGCCGAAGATCAGTATAAATAATTTTAGGATCATGTTCCATTCTTTTTCACAAAGAGTCTTGTGTAGTTTTCCTGGTAGGCCCTGTAAACTTCAAGATAGATCCTGTGATCCTCCGGATCAAAAGAGACCGCGCCTGAGTGTTTAACATAATTATTTATCTCTGTTATTTTAATTATCCCGAGTGCCCTCAAGCCGATGAGGGCCGTGCCATAGGCAGATGCCTCTCTAACCTGCGGAATCAGTAGGTTTTTCCCAAAAAAGTCGGCGGTTATCTGCAGCCATGCTGGAGATTTCAGTATACCGCCGGAAATGACCAGCTCCATGTCTTCGCCTGGATCGAGCATTTTATAATTTGAATACAAACGGTAGGATATCCCCTCCATAAGCGCCCTGGTAATGTGTTTTTTGCCGTGCTCGTATGACATTCCAATCAGGGTACCCCTGGCCCGTGGATTGTACCTGGGGCTACGCTCCCCTCCAAGAAAAGGAAAGAAAAGAAGCCCGCATGAGCCCGGAGGTGTTTGTTTTGCGTATTCATCGATAATATCGAGGGATTCAAACTCACCGGATCCATTTTTAAAAAAGTTATTGAATAACCATTTTATCGCGATCCCTGCGTCATGGGCGACCCCGCCGAGAAGCCAGTTGTTTTCAGTTAAATAGTAGCACCAGGCTTCGAGACCGGGTAGCACTTCCGGCTTGCTGACTTTTCGTCTAAGAGCGCCGCTTGAACCGACTGTTATGCTCATTGTGGTATCTGAAAGCCCGGCTGTCGCGAGATGGGCACAGGGGCCGTCTGATGATCCTACAACACCCGGTGTACCTGCGAGCAGACCCATTTTTGATGCGTATTCTTTTCGAAGGTTTTTGAGCTTGAAAGTAGTTTCTACAACCGGGGACAATTCTTCATCTTTTAGACCGGCGTAATACATGAGGTCTTTGTCCCAATCCAGTGTACCCATGTTCAGCATTCCAGTTCCGGAGGCTATGGATCTATCGACAATAAATTTTCCATAAAGGTGAAGCATGATATATTCTTTTATAGAAATGATCTTATATAATTTTTTGAAAATCCCGGGGGCCTGTTCCTTGAGCCAGACCAGGCGTGGCAGGAAGTAAAGCGGGTGTATACTGCATCCGGTGCGGTTTTTTATGTCTTCCGTGTCAAGATCTGAACGTATTTTATCACTCTGCGATGTGCTCCTCGAATCTCCCCAGATCATTGCTTTGGACAATGGATCCCCTTTTATATCGACCGGTAAAAAGCTGTGGAGTATTCCCCCGAAAACAAGCCCGGATACCGACCCGGGATCCAAACCGTTGTCAGAGACCAGGTTGCCCACGACTTTAACAACTGCCTCAAGGATCTCTTGGGGGTCTTGTTCGACTCTTCCGGGACCTGGATAATATGTAGGATACCCCTGCGACCTTACGCATACGACCCTGCCGCCGATTTTGTACAGAAGCCCTTTGGCGCTGCCTGTCCCGATATCCAGTGCAATTAAATATTTATTGTCGTTAACTGCCAAAAGGAAGCTACCTCCTAAGGATGTGGTTAATATTTTTCGAAAAATATTAAATCAAAGGCTATGCCTTTGAAAATCTTTTGGCTTGTAAAAAAGCCACATGCTTTGAAGGTGGTTTTTTTACTGAAGATCTCCATTCTTCTTCGAAGGTTACTATATATTTATTTAAAGCGCAAATTTATTCGGTCACCGATTAAAAATCTAATTTAAATGGTTTAAAATGGTTGACAAAAAATATAAAAAATATTAACTTAGTTTATCCTTTTAACAAAGGGAATAATACAATTTTTTGGAGGAAGCAAATTTTATGGCAACAGGTAAAGTAAAATGGTTTAACGAGCAGAAAGGTTTTGGGTTTATCAGCAGAGATGACGGGGATGATGTCTTTGTCCATTTTTCCGAGATCCAGACTGAAGGTTTTAAAACACTTGCTGAAGATCAAGAGGTTTCTTTTGATATAAAGGAAGGGCCAAAAGGTTTACAGGCTGCAAATGTAAAAACTCTTTAAATCATTCAAAAAAGCCCCGATCAATCGGGGCTTTTTTTTAGCTATTAACACGACCGGATAGTCGCTTTGCTGACGAAGTTCCATCACCAAAACTGCCGGCCATTTCTCTCCCCATTTGTAACCCCGGATCACTGTTTTATTAGCTCCAAAGGTATGAATGAATACAATATACCGCGATGTTCATCTGAGATGAAAATATCTTGACCATGACAGGATTATTGGTATTTTTTATTGCACATTCCCCGGGGGATCATCTTAACCGATTCGGTGTTAATAAACAAAAAGGAGCAGGAGATGACCGTTATTGGAATATCGGACATACACGGGAACGTTGAATGTCTGGCAATGCTCGCGCATCATTTAAAAAATGCAGATCTTATCATTGTTTCGGGTGATCTGACACATTTCGGCAAAGAAAGACAGGCAGCCGCTGTTTTCAAAACCATTAAAAACATCAATGAAAACTCATTGGCTGTGCCCGGTAATTGCGATTATCCATCTGTCCATTCTTTTCTGCAGCGTGAGGATGTCAATCTTCACGGCAGATGCAGGGTTTTCGGGGATTATGCGGTTGCCGGTGTAGGCGGATCTCTTGAATGCCCGGGACGGACACCAAATGAATTTACAGAGGAGGAGTTTAAACTTCTTTTCAATGAAATAAAAGAGGAGCTGCCCCAGGACAAGCCTGTTATTCTCGTTACACATCATCCTCCCGCCCGGACAGAGTGCGATCTGACAGGTGACGGCAGGCATGTGGGAAGTGTTTCAATAAGAGAGTTCATCCTCGATGTTCAGCCGGCTATTTGTTTTTCAGGGCACATACATGAAAGCAGGGGAATAGGATCCATCGGTAAAACAAAAGTAGTGAACCCCGGGCCCTTGAGCGAGGAATCATACGCCGCCGTTCAATTGGAAGGAAATGTAAAAAACATCAAAATTATGAAAAGGGGGAAATGCACGCACAGTTTTCCGTGAAAACGTCACTCTAATTTTAGTAAATTAAGCGGAAATTATTTCAACGAGTGACGGCCCTTTGTAGGCGATAGCATCTTTTATTGCAGAATCCAGTTTTTCGCCCCTGTTTACCCTTATCCCGAAACCGCCGCACTGTTTCGCGTATTCTGAAAAATCGGGGTTGTGCAGGGACGTCTGCCAGACCTCGAGGTTCTTCTCCCGCTGTTCTTTTGAAATTTTCCCCAGCTCACCGTTGTTTAAAAGAATGTGCGTAATATTCATTCCGTACTTGACCGCTGTGTTGAACTCTCCCATGTACTGGCCGAACCCTCCATCGCCGCCTATGGAAATTACAGGCCGTTCGGCCTGGGCGAACCAGGCCCCCATTGACGCGGGGAATGCGAATCCGATAGAACCCAGGTAACCCGATAGTATTACCATGTTGCTTTTGCTTTCATAATACCGTCCGAAAGAATAGGTGTTGTTGCCGACATCCACGCAGAATAGGGCGTTATCAGGGGCCTGCCTGTTGAGAGCGTCAAAAATAGTTGCGGAATTGATACCTTTATCACTTTCAATTGAAGCCCGCCGTTTTTTCTCTGCCCGCCACAGCTTCCAGCGTTCCGAGATTTCATTACGGCAATTTACACATTCGAGCAGCTCAGGCAGATTATTTAATAGGATGGCCGCGGTAATACCGGCCTCTCCCCACACGGGTGTGTCTACAGGGTGGAATTTTCCCAGAGCCATACGCTCGAAATCAACCTGAACAAGAGGCTTGCTCGCGTCTATCCCGGTGTGATGCGAAAAAGAGGCGCCAAATACAACAAGAAGATCTGAGCGGTTCATGAACCAGCTCGCGACCGGTGTGCCGCTTCTCCCGAGCACACCGCAGCCCAGGGCATGATGATCTGAGATTTGTCCTTTGCCTTTAAAGGTTGTCAGCACCGGCGCGTTCAGCTTTTCGGCTAAAGCGATGATCTCCTCCATTCCTTCCCGTGCGCCGTATCCCGCAATGATAACCGGTCTTTTTGCCCGGCCTATCCGGTAAAGGGCCAGGTCGATGGAACTTTTCGAAGGTGTAATCTTTGTGTCGCTTACCCTGCCGTCCGGGTAATCCGGCCCGCTGTCTCCGGCGTCGAGGGCCTGCACTTCATCAGGAAAGATTAGATGAGCAACATTTCTCTGCACTATCGCATTCTTTAAGGCCAGGGACATCAAGCCCCGGTGATCACTCGACGGCAGCACTGTCTGGCTGAATACGCTCACGGCATCAAACGCGGACGGCAGATCGATCTCCTGAAATGCGCCCGGCCCTAAAAACTGGGTGTTTACCTGCCCTGTCAGGGCAAGCACAGGGACCCGGTCCATTTTCGCGTCCCACAAGCCTGTGAGCAGGTTAGTGGCACCCGGACCGGCAATAGACATGCAGGCAGCCGGTCTGCCTGAAACCTTGGCATAACCTGAGCAGGCAAAGGATGCCGCGCCTTCGTGGCGTATGCCGATGAATGTCAGCTTCCCTTTTTCCTCCTGAACCCTTATTGCTTCAGCCAGGCCGAGGTTTGAGTGGCCTACCATTCCAAATATATGTTTTACCCCCCAGTTTACCATGGTCTCGACCATAACGTGGCTCACCGTCCAATTCGAACGTGAGGGCGAATCCAGCAGTAAGTAGATGCCGTCTTCACGCTTTTCAACCTCATAGGCTTTGATATCGCTGTCTTCACCAAGGGCTTTGCCTGTGATCGGATTGAAAGCATGCCCGTGCCAGGGACATCTTATCACGCCGTTATCGATACGTCCATCTATCAAAGGGCCCCCCTGATGGGGGCACCTGCCGTCAAGCGCGCCGTATTTCCCGTTTACCAGTGATAATACGACTTGCCGGTTTTTTATTGATAGTTTTTTTGTTTCACCATCTTTTAGCTCATCCAGGCCGGCAACACGCTCCCATAGCGGTTCTTTTCCCCCCAGGGCCCTGTTTGCCCCGGAGATAGTCAGGGCTTCATCGTCCTTGAACGCGGCATACCAGTGGGAGCCGTCGCAGCGGGGCTTGTTCATTGATTTGCTGCAGCGGCACAGAGTATAATGTTCCGGGGAAGCCCCATCCCCGAGGTCATGTCCCTCAAGTTCCACACCTCCCCTTACAAGATAGGGACCGTTGCGGGATACATGGATTTCCGGGTCAGAACCCCTGTCGGAGCGCTCAACTCCATCCAATGAATAGCTGAGCGCGCCGGAAGGGCACATATCGATTACTTTTTTTACTGTTTCCGGAATATCACCATCCGGATCTACCCAGGGTTCGATCCCCAATCGAAATACCGATACCAGATTGTCGGTGCATAGAGCGGAATGCGCGCATATTCCCCTGTTGTCATTGATCGTGATCTTATTTCCTTTATAATTTTTTCGTTTGTCGGGGACCCGCCCGTCTTCTTTCTCGTCAGAAAAACCGATATTTGCATGTGTTCCGTCACAAAAAGGTTTTGTTTTCGAACCGCCGCAGCGGCAGAAGAACATGGTTTTTTTTGTTGCGATCGGCTCGTTTCTGGAATTGGAGAATTTTTCAAGACCTGTAACTTTAAACGGGCCGTTCTTTTTTGGAATAATCTTAGGTTTTGGTTTTTGTTGTTCCATGTAAACACTCCTTTTAATAATCTATACTCCGGTCATCCGTTTACCATAAAATTAGATGCAAATTCAAGCAATATTCAATGTTTTTTCGGGCCTCTCTGTTTGATAAATGTACCGTTCTGGTATTCTGAAAATGCGATTCTTAATTCCTCCTGTGTGTTCATGACGATCGGACCGTACCACGCGACCGGCTCATTGATCGGCTTGCCTGAAACCGGAATAAACCTGACCGATCTTTCACCGGTAGTAACGATCACTCTATCACCATCATCGAAGATAACGAGAGTTCCTTTCTTCATTGAGCAATTTCTATCGATATCAAAATAATTGGCCCCTTCCATTTCATAGGAATAGGAGTCCCTCTACTGCTCAAAGTGACCGCAGCCTTCAATTATAAAAGCAAAAACAGTGCAGCCTTTTTTGACTGCATGGTTAAAAATTGTTTCCGGAGGTACCGTTATGTCAAGATACTCCGGATCGATCACAATGTCCATTACCGGCCCCGCTGTTCCATTGACGGTGCCGCAAATGATCTTTATTCCGGCGCAGCCGTCAACAGTGATTTCAGGTCGAGCATCGGTACCTGGTCATAGCCAAAAGCCCTTTTTAAATGTACCCCGGTGCCTTCAATCGTCGGCTTGCTTTTCAATACTTTTTTTATTTTCCTTGTCATTTATTTTTACCTCTTTACTTAAATCGATATCGTCAACCCGAATAGGAGATCCTGTAGATCACCCCCGCCCTGTCGTCGGAAACCAGAAGAGACCCGTCGGGTAATATTAAAACATCAACCGGACGTCCCCAGGCTTCATCCCCCTGCAGCCATCCCTCGGCGAACACCTCATAGCTGACCGCTTTATTGTTTCTTATTCTTACTAGAGATATCCGGTAGCCGATAGGAACGCTCCTGTTCCACGACCCGTGCTCGGCTATAAATATCTGATTTTTGTATTCAGCCGGGAACATATTTCCTGTGTAGAAGCGCATTCCCAGCGCGGCGACATGTGGGCCCAACTCCATGGCAGGCGGCATGATTGAAATGCCCCCCTTGTTTTTCGAATATTGGGGGTCGGGAATATTTTTACCGTGCGTGTAGGGAAACCCGAAGTGCAGGCCTATGGACGGGGCGTGATTCAGTTCATCGGGAGGCACGTTGTCTCCCATGCGGTCACGGCCGTTGTCGGTGAACCAGAGTTCACCTGTTTCGGGGTGCCAGTCAAAACCGACACTGTTCCGGATACCGCCGGCAAAAATCTCGAAATCTGTGCCGTCTTTATTGATCCTCGTTATGGTTGCGTAACGTTTATCGCGGCGCTCGCACACGTTGCAAGGGGCCCCTATGGGCACGTACAGCTTTTCGTCCGGGCCGAATCTTATAAACTTCCATCCATGCCACTTGTCGTCGGGATAACTGTCATTTACAACAACCGGGTCCGGGGGGTTTTTTAGATCGGCTTCAATATTATCGTACCTCAATATTCGGTCGACTTCCGCGACAAAGAGGGCGCCGTCCATGAAAGCAACACCGTTCGGCATATTCATATTCCGGGCTATGGTGTATACCTTGTCCGCGATAAAGTCATTGTCCCTGTCAATGACGGCATAAACCCTGCCGGTTTTCCGGGTGCCGACAAACAGCGTTCCGCCCGGACTCAGTGCCATTGAGCGTGGTTCTTTCAAGCCGCTGACAAAAATATTGATCTCAAAACCCTCAGGCAGATTGATCTTTTCAAGAGGGACACTCCCCGCGGCTGTATCCTGAAAAGCAGTCAGGAAAAATGTTAAAAAAGAAAACGCTGCTGCAAGCATTAAATAGGTTTTTAATATTTTCATGGTATTTCCCCGTTAACTTTTTTCGGTGTTTCGCCGGTACTGAAGGGGCTCAATTCACGGTTGAGCCTGTCAAAACCGGCGGTTTTGTTTATACCCGGTTCTGTCACCAGGAACTAATTTCGAAACAATTTCAGCCGAAACTACCCGGGCCTGGGCCGCGGTTTAACCAGCAATGCGGCCAATCCCGCGCTGATCCATGCCATTGCCGCGCATATGTACATCAACAGTCTGAAAGTATCGACAAACGCATATTTCAATGATCTATCGATCTCTGAGAAGAACTCCGCCGGTACGCTCTCCGGAACCCCGGCGTCACCGAATTTTGATACTTCCTTTTCCAGCTCATAGCGCACACCGGAGGGAAGTTCCATGTCCGAGATACGGTCAAGAGCTGAATTATTGAAACTGATAAGCGCGATGGACCCCATAATAGCGATCGCGAGTACCCCGGCAACCCGTGATGCCGCATTGTTGATACCCGACGCTGTCCCGGCAAGTTTTTCCGTGACGGAGCTCATTACGGTTGTCGTGAGAGGGGCAACCGTCAGCCCCATCCCAACACCAAAAACAACGATTCCCGGTAAAAAGGTTGTCCAGTAATCCGCTGGACCTCCCGTGAGACCGGCAAAACCCGTTATAAGAAAACCTGCACCCACAATTGAAGGCCCGGCCACAAGCGGGATCCTGGGCCCTCTTTTATCAACAAGTTTTCCGGACCACCTTGACATACCGGCAAGCAGCAGTACAAAGGGGATAAAAACCGCCCCTGCAAGAGTTTCGCGGTATCCCTGAATTTGAATGATATTGAGCGACAGAAACAGGCTGTATGCTGCAAGCGCCCCGTAAAGAAAAAATGTGAGAAGGTTCGCGCCGCTGAACGAACGGGACCTGAAGATTGCGAGAGACAGCATCGGATGACTGCTTTTTTTTTCGACAAAGACAAAGGCAGCCAACAGTACTCCTCCTGCAATAAGTGAAAAGAGTACGCGTGGATCGCTGAAACCATATTCGGGCGCAGATGTAAACCCAAACGCTATACCCACAAGGCTCAATGTCGCGAGCCCCGCGCCCGTGAAATCTATCTTTTGGGATGCACCTTCGCCGATGCTTTCCGGTACGTGGAGGATGAGCGCTGCGAGGGCGGCAATAGCGATCGGAACATTGATAAAAAACACGAACCGCCAGAGACCCTTCTCTGCCAGGACACCCCCGATCAGCGGGCCTGCAACCGTGGTAATCGTAGTTGCCGCAGACCACGTACCGATCGCCCTGCCGCGGCGGTCAGGTGGGAACGTCGCGGTAATGATCGCCAGACTCCCGGGGACCATTAGTGCGCCGCCTATCCCCTGTACTACACGCGCCCCAATGAGAAACGCGGTTGTGAAGGACAATCCGCAGGCAAGCGACGCGGCAGTAAAGACAACAATGCCGGCACATAAGATCTTTTTGCGCCCGAACCTGTCGCCTAACGTGCCCCCGACAAGAAGGAATGACGCGATCATCAGGTTGTAGCCGTTGATGATCCACAAAAGCTCCGATCCGGAAGCACCCAGGGCCGATTGCAGCGCGGGGAGCGCCACGTTTAGCGTGCTCTGATTGATAAAAGCCATCGAGGATGCGAGCACGGTAGCAAACAACACCCAGCGCCCGGTCCGGGTGGAAAAGTGACCCTCCACTTCATTTGCTGTATCTTTTTTTCCCCCGGTCCGGGGATTGTTCGTATCACTTTTTTTCATGCATATAATTAAATTAACCCGGTCAGCAGTAAAATCAATAGTATATTGACGGTTTGCAGGGTGAAAATTAATGAATAAAAAAATATTTTAAATAAATCCGTTATATAATAAAAATTGTATAGTATACTTTGTAGAGATCCAACGGCAAGCATCCCCCGGATACCAACCCAACCGGGCGGTCTGCCCGGCTTAATATCCACCTGGTTCCAATGTTTTAGATCTAATACATCGAAAAACATGGTTACTTCCGCTTTACGATTTAATTCATATATGATAGACTGTTTCCGGTGACTGTCGAACCTGTAAAGCCGGTTATAATAAACGTGTTCTGAAGAATGTTCGCATTGTGATCCGTAGCGGGGAGATCATCCGGTGGGAGTCATCACCGGGAACTAAATAGTAAGATCAGGAGGGAAAAATAATGAGACCTTGCATAATCGCGCACGACCTCGGTACAACCGGTGATAAGGCCACTCTTTTCAGTGAAGAAGGCAGTCTCATAGCAAGTTTTTTTTCAGCGTATCACACGTATTACCCAAAAACAGGGTGGGCCGAGCAAGACCCAGCTGACTACTGGGAGGCATTTTGTAAAACTACAAAAGCCCTGATCTCGGAGACTGGAATAAAACCCTCTGATATCGCTGTTGTGTCCTTTTCCGGACAGATGATGGCTGCTTTGCCGGTGGATAGAGACGGAAACGCGCTGAGGAACTCCATAATATGGGCTGATTTGCGTGCCACAAAGCAGGCCGGGGAAATTGCCGGGAAC